>Ga0307431_1000046_pt1 | contig 101987 bp, 90 predicted proteins | sample SalMarWE160170MG_FD_202155 | JGI IMG/M metagenome (GOLD analysis project Ga0307431, IMG submission 202155) | Salt marsh sediment microbial communities from the Plum Island Ecosystem LTER, Massachusetts, United States - WE1603-170 | ecosystem: Environmental > Aquatic > Marine > Intertidal zone >...
TATTAATGAAAAATTACCTTAGAGAGACTTTTATTTTTGTAATTTGAAATAAAATGCTTATTTTAATGCCAGTTATGACACAGCCTGATCTGCTTCGTTACAGCGCATTCGTGGTGAAGGACCACAAATTCATGTGCTGTGCCTTGCATCTGCGGCAAGCTTGACTCGTGAATAACCCACGTGGATTATTCATAAAGAATGCTGATAGAATTAATATAATACAAAAGAGCATATGAATTTGAAGGGATGAAATGGCGTTAAAAATCTTAGTGGAGCGCAAACATGCACTCAAATTAATCTGCTTTATGTTTTCTTGACAAAAATAAATATTGAAGTAATAATCATTCAAAAAAATATTCTGCGAAAACAAAATAAAGGAATAAAACCAAAACATTGAATATGCAAAAAAAAACAATTTTTTTTGTATTAATATGTTTTGGTATAGGGCTTATTTTCTCCCTCTTCTTTTCAATTATTGAACATGAACGATCCCAGTCACAGCAGACAATCACTAAGCTAGCACAACAGCGCAAAACGACTGAAAAAGCAAATCGAATAATATGCGTTTCCCCTGGAATTACTGAGATTGTTTTTGCACTTGGGTGTGGGGATAGAGTTGTAGGTGTAAGCCATTTCAGCACCTATCCTCCGGGAGTCAAGGAGAAAGCAAAAATTGGAGGGTTGATAAATCCAAACAGGGAGAGGATTATAAAAATCAAGCCAGATCTATTAATAACCCAGGGTAAACATGAATCTGTAGCCAAGCTCTGCCGTGAGTTGGGAATTCGCTTCATTTCAATAAGAATCGACAGGCTCAGGGACATCCCTGATGCTATTATTCTACTTGGCAAAGAACTAAATGTGGAAGAACTGGCGGTTCAACTGGTCAAAAAAATGAGAGACGATCTAGCATCCATACAGTCCAGGACTGCTGAACGTCCGGCTAGGAAGATATTTCTGTGCCTGGGCCATACGCCAGGAGATTTGACCGGCCTTATGACAACGGGCCCAGGGACTTTTCTTCACGAATTGATTGAAATTGCAGGCGGAAAAAACATTTTTTCAGATGCAGCAGGACTTTATCCTCAAATATCCAAAGAATCTCTCCTGAAACGCCAACCTGACGTAATAATCGAAGTCTGCCCCAAAGATTTATCCGAAATAAAACTTAAGTTGCTCAAAAACGACTGGAAGCGACTCACGTCTCTTCCTGCTGTTCGGACGAATCATATCTATTTCCTGTCAGACGATTTTATTCAAATTCCAGGCATTCGCATTGCTCAAACCGCACTGCGATTTGCTGAGATCATTCATCCAGAGGTATTTAATGAATAGTGCAATCATAGAACTCAAAAACATCCATCATTGCTTCCCTGGTTCTGCATGGGAACTTAATCTTGAGCGGCTCAACATCTCCACAAGTGAAGTTCTGGGTATAATTGGGCCTAACGGCTCTGGAAAAAGCACTCTGCTTCGCATTGCTGCAGGAGTGCTGTCACCTTTTCAGGGAACAGTTCTTTTGGGGCACAAAGAACTTCGTAAATTGGACCGTCGGTCTATAGCAAGGCATATTGGCTACCTGCCCCAAGAGCTGACAAGTGAATATGACTATTCTGTAGAAGAAATCGTTCGCATGGGACGTTATCCTCACACAAAAGCATTCGGTTCCCTTGTTCAATCTGACCTTGATGCAGTCAAGCACAGTCTTGAGGTCACAGAAATGGATACGATGAACAAACGCCACCTATCGTGTTTATCAGGAGGGGAGCGGAAGCGTGCTTTTCTTGCTTCCGTACTCGCACAGCAGCCAAAAGTCCTGCTCCTGGATGAACCTACAAGCGCGCTTGATATTCACCGGCAGGTTCAATTTTTCAGGCTTCTTCAAAGCCTGGCAAATGATGGTATGGGTATTGCTGTAGTGACTCACGATCTTAACTTTGCATCTCTCTTCAGTGACCGCCTTGTGTTTTTGGAGCAAGGCCGCTGTATTGCAATGGGCACTCCGGGCCAGGTTCTAACTGAAGAAACCATGCGTCTCGTATACGGGGAAGTAATACTGACAGGGCGTCATCCTGAAACCAATCGCCCAATGATATTACCCCGTGTTTTAGCCGAGGAAATAAAGTGAAAGGGAAAAGAATAACCCTCTATGTTTTGCTATTCATTTCTGTGGCAATTATTACGCCGTGGATAGGGCCCGAATCGATTCATCTTTCTAATGTGCTGGGGTTTATAGAGGGCAATCACAATCCAGAGGGGGATATATTTTGGTTTCAGCGTATACCCAGAGTTCTCCTGGCTTTACTGGCTGGTGGTGCACTTTCGGTTGTGGGAGCATCATTTCAGGTCCTTTTTCGCAACCCGCTGGTTGAACCTTTCACGCTTGGTATCAGCGGTGGTTCTTCCCTGGGCGCGTTTCTTGCGATTTCCATGCCTTCTTTATGGATAGTTTGGGGGCCACTTAGTTCAGTCCAAATCTTTGCGGTTATAGGGGCTGCATTGGCTTTATATTTGATATTTGCCCTGGCAAGACGCCCACAAGGAATGTCTGTATATACACTGCTCCTTGCAGGCATTACTATAAGCATCATCTGCAGCGGCATAATTCTGCTCATCACTTACCTTGCAAACCCCCAGGCATTAGTAGTTTTTCAGAGATGGATGATGGGAGGCATCGATATTGTAGGTTATGGAGAATTTGTTCCTCTTTGCCCTCTAATTTTCCCTGGGTTGGGGCTTTTGATCTTCCATGCAAATGACCTTAACCACATTGCCCTTGGGGATGAAGTGGCCCTTGGTCATGGTGTTGCTGTAAAGACTGTCCAAAGGAATGTTTTTATCGGAGGAGGGCTTGCCACTGCAGCAGTGGTTTCTCTAGTAGGCCCAATAGCCTTCGTTGGATTGATCATTCCGCATGTTGTGCGGAGGCTCAGTGGTTTTGACCAGCGTATAGTATTGCCTTGTTCCTTTTTTCTCGGCGGAACAGCATTAGCAGTATTCGATTCCATTGCAAGAACAGTCATGGCACCTACTGAATTGCCTGTAGGAATCATTACAGCGATTGTAGGAGGCCCACTTTTTATTTACCTTCTGGTATCCCGAAAGTGGCGTTGAAAATCTGAGTAGAGCGCAGCCGGAAAGTGAGCTGGATTTGAGTCGCTGGGGCGAAATCTGCGTGTTTTAGAAGAGTTGACCTGATCTAAGTCTGCAGTAGACAGTTAAAAAAAACAGCAGGCAAGTTTTTCTTCCCAAACAAGAGATGAGAATTAATTGGAGGAACTTTAGTAAATAAACAGCTTGACAAGTGTCAGGCGGAGTGCGAACATAAAATTTCTTTGACAATATAAACTCAAGGTTTAAAGGGCAGGGAAGTCCGTTAAAAGCGGACACAGCCCCCGCTACTGTAATCGGTGACGAATTCCGAATTGTGCCACTGTTCTTTACAGAAAGAATGGGAAGGCCCGGAATGAGAGTGATCCGAAAGTCAGGAAACCTTCCTTAAGCCAATATGACCCGCCTTCGGGAGGAAGGCAGGGTGGTTTTTTTTTGCTTAATTCTCCTGGAGAATGCACAAAAATAAACGCCAGTCTTTATAGCCTAACGATATACGGCGGGGGAAATATGTTTGGAGGTTTTAGCCATGGTAAAAAATATATTATGCCTTTCCCTTGCCACAGCAGTGCTTTCCTTTAACGTTTATTCCCAGGAAAGCCAGGAAATAGAGGAAAAACAAAAATCCAAAACTGTTTCTCTACAACATGAAATTGTTGTCACTGCGACTCGCCTCGAGACTCCGGCCATAGAAATTGCAAGCTCTGTAACGGTAATTACAAGAGAGGAACTGAAGAGGTTAAAGAAAAACACCATAATTGAAGTCCTGCAAGAAATCTCAGGAGTGACTGTTGTTCAAAATGGCTCATCTGGAGGAGCAGCTTCTGTATTTCTCAGAGGGGCAAATTCAGAACATACTCTTGTGATGTTGGATGGAGTCGAGATCAATGATCCCATATCCCCATCTCGATCATGTGATCTTTCCCATCTTTCTCTGGAGACAATAGAGCGCATCGAGATTCTCGGTGGGCCCCAGAGCACTCTCTACGGCTCCGATGCTATTGGTGGTATTATCAATATAATCACAAAAGAAGGAAATGGAAAACCCAGTGTAAATATCACTGGAATGGCCGGCTCATATGAGACTTATTCAGGAAGTACAGAAATAAGCGGAAGCACAGAAAAAATCCATTATTCTCTGGGTGCTTCGTATCTCCAAAACTCAGGCTTCTCAGCTGCAAGCATTTCCTATGAAGGAAACGAAGAAAAAGATGGCTACAAAAACTTTACGCTCTCGGGTAGAATTGGGTACAATCCCCTGGATAACCTCAATTTTGACTTGATCATACGGACCATCAATACGAAAACCGATATCGACAATTTCGGGGGAGCATACGGAGATGACTCGAATAATACACAGACTTACAATGCCATATTTCTTAAATGTCAGATGTGTACTCTTCTGATAAAAAACAGATGGGAACAGAAATTAGGACTTTCAATGGTCGATTATAAACGTCAATATGATAACCCTATTGACGAACTTCATCCCTTTGACCTTGATAACAGCCAGTATAAAAGCAAATTCCTTAAATTGGACTGGCAAAATAATTTCTTTCTTCATGAAACGAACATATTAACTCTTGGAATTGAACATCAGCAAGAACAGGGTGAATCAGAATATTTTTCTGATGGATTATGGGGACCATCTTCAAACATTTTTCCGCTCAAAAAAGCATACACTACAGGCATATATATTCAAGATCAAATCAAGGCTGCCAGGCAGTTTTTTTCAACCGTAGGCATTCGTCTTGACAACCACAGCCAGTTTGGGAAATCTATGACTTTCCGTCTGGCGCCTGCATACCTTATCAAAAAAACCGGAACAAGGCTCAAAATGACCTTCGGAACTGGATTTAAATCCCCTTCTCTATACCAACTATATGCGCCAAAGATGTATTGGGGGCCTATCGGAAATAAAGACTTGAATCCAGAGACAGGCAAAGGCTGGGATGTTGGCATAGAACAACAATTCCTGGGAAATAAATTTCTACTTGGTGCTGCATACTTTTGTAATATCTACAAAAACCTCATTCAGTTTGACTTTTTCCGGGGATACACAAACATTGGTCAAGCAGAATCTAAGGGGACAGAATTATTCGTCAAAGCCCGGCCTTGGGAAGGGTTATATCTCAATATGGCTTATAACAGGACAGAGGCTAAAGATAATGGTGCAGGTACTTATCTATTAAGACGGCCCAAGGATAAATTTTCAGCCAGCTTGAATATAAATTTCACGGAAAAAACTAACATCCACCTTTCGATAATTTACACTGGAGAAAGAGAAGACCTTGATTTTTCAACATGGCCTTCCTCACGGGTCACCATGCCTGGATTTACTCTGATTAATGCTGTGCTTTCCTGTGAGTTAATTAAAAATTATCAAATTTTCTTACGGCTCGATAATATCCTTAATGAGAAATACGAGATGATCAAAGGCTACGGTACACCTGGGTTTTCAATTTACATAGGGATTAATTTACATTAACAGTTTGACATTTTTATTGTTTTTTTATAGTTTTTAAGGAAATATGAATGCAAGGAAGGTAGGAAAAAGCAAGAAAATATTTAATGTGAGCTTCCTATTTGTTTTCCTGCTGTTAACTCTGTTTATAAATTTTTTCCATACAGAGACAACTCTACTAGGGGATGATGACTGTCCTGCCTGCCACTTTCTTAATTCCACTTTCACTACAAATCATATAAACTTTTTCTATTTTCCCCAGCTTGCTTTCATAGAGATGCTGGAAACAGTTGATATAGCTCTATGTCATCAGCTATTTGTAATATATCCTGCATCACGTTCTCCCCCAAAGATATAGCTTTTTCCTTCCAATCATAATCTACCCGTTTTATGTATAATGTAATAACCATGAGGAGGTTATACGATGAGAAGAAAACAAGTTGTTTTGTCCTTAACATTCCTGTACTTTTCGATTTCTTTATTAGGGCAGCAGTCAGAAAATAGCGCTTTAACCCTGGATCAATGCATATCGATTGCGATGCTCAAAAATCCTTTAGTGCTATCCTCAATGCATCAGTACCAGGCATCTCTGGCGCGCGTCGGCCAGGCAAAAGCTTTTCCACAACCATCTATAAATTATGATTCTGACTTACAGGCGAAATTATTAGATTTCAAGGACAGCGGTGAATCCTATTTTGGCTTAAGTCAGTCGGTTGAGTTCCCAGGGAAGAGATCCCTAAGGGGAAAAATCGCCATACGCGAATCTAATGAAATTATGGCAGACTTGGATCTCCTGAAACTCGATATTGTATTGCAAGTAAAAAATGCTTTTTACAGCCTTCTTCTTAATCAGGAAAAACTAAAATATGCCCAACAGAACCTGGAACTCAGCAGTGATTTTCAAAAAAAAGCCAAGTTGAAATTTGATGCCGGGGATGTGGCAAAAGTAGAGGTTTTAAGGGCATCGGTTGAAGCATCAAAAGCTTCCAATGAAGTGAAAAAAGCGTCCAATGAGGTCAAATTGGCAAAAGCCTATTTAAACTTTCTTCTGGCCAGAAAAAAATACTCTCCACTTGAAATCCAGGGCGAACTGAAAAGGCCTGCTATAAATCTTGACCTGGAAGAATTTACAAAAAGAGCATTGTCCTTTCGCCCAGAAATAAAAAAAATTAGCTTTTCGTTGGAAAAAGGGAACCTGCAAAAAAAACAGGCTTTTATGACTTATTTGCCCGACTTTGAACTTGGGGTCTCAAAACACCATATAGTAGGAGAAGGAAAATGGTGGGATGTCACTCTGTCATTTCCAATTCCCCTATTCTTCTGGCAGCCTAAAAAAGGCGAAATTGCCGAAGCCCAGGCTAATATAAACTCTATTAATAATGAGGCCGAACACATAAAAAACTTTATCTTATTAGAAGTGGAAGAAGCTTATATGAATGCCCTGACAGCAGACAATCAGATAGAATTGTTCGAAGGGGATATCTTAACCCAGGCAGAAGAAGTCTACCGAATGTTTCTTATTAGTTATCAAGAGGGAGAAATTGGCAGCATAGAACTTATCGATGCTCGTAGGACTCTGCTTGAAGCAAGAAAGTCCTATGCTGATGCCCTTTATAATTATGACGTAGCTTTGGCTGCTCTGGAACAATCCATCGGCCAAAAATTAGAAGGAGAAGTTAAATGAAAAAGACGTATCTATATTTTTTCCTAATGATCACAATCATTGTCTCTGGAATAACATGCAAACAAAGCCGCACGGAACGCCACTCGATTGTCAAGAGATCAGAACGTAATCAGAGTGAAGAGATTGAACCTGGCTTAGGAAAAGGGCAAGGAGGTAAAGGCAAAGGCTTGGGCCGCCTTGTAAGAGCAGGAAAGGGTCTTGAAAAATCATTAGAACTTACCCCTGAAGAAACTCAAGCTATTGACATTGAAGTGAAACCTGCAAGAATGAAAAAAATCGGCTCCATTACTCTGGCTACCGGAAAAGTTAAAGCAAATGATAATAAAGTCGCCATTGTTGGCCCTTTATTTTCAGGAAGAATAAAAGATGTTTTCATAAATGCCGGAGACTGGGTTAAGAAAGGAGATAAACTTGTAATCCTTGAAAGTGTGGATGTCGCCACCGCAAAATCTGCATTTTACAAGGATTATGCATCTATGGAGCTGGCAAAAATCAATTATGAGCGCCAGCAAAGACTATTTAAGGAAAATATAACTTCGCAAAAGAATCTAGCATCTTCCGAGGCAGATTATAAGATAGCCACAGCCAATCTTAACGCCTCAGAAAAGAACCTTCATACTCTCGGATTTACAGAGGAAGATGTTAAAAAGATTGCTACAACACACGAAATAAACCCTACAATTTATCTCTCAACTCCTATAAGTGGTCGTGTGGTAAAGCGAGAAGCGATTGTTGGAGCCATGGTGGACCAAAGCAATGACCTGTTCACTATTATGGATTTATCCACATTATGGATTGATGCTGATATATATGAAAAAGACCTTTCCTTGATAAAGGTAGGCGAAAAAGTGGAAGTAGCGGTCCCTGCTTATTCAGAAAAAATGTTTTCAGGGAAAGTTGTCTTCATATCCGACATATTCAACGAAGAAACTAGGACTGTGTGTGTCAGGACAGAAGTGGCTAATAAAGACAGCCTGCTCAAAGTGGGTATGTTTGCCAATGTTGAAATTTCCACTAGTAGAGAAAGAAATGCTTTAGTTGTTCCAATAGATGCGGTGCTGGATTCAGGAGGGAAGAAACTTGTTCTTGTGAAAGAAGGAGATTCTTTTTATCAAAAAGTTGTGAGAGTTGGGACGAGGTTTGATAACCTCATTGAAATTCTCAGTGGATTGAAAGAGGGTGATGAAGTTGTCGTCAAAGGAAATTCTCAAATCCTTTCTGAACTTTCGGATAAAGATATTTCTCTAGGTGTTATCCATTAAAAAAGAGAAATAATGCAAAATCAGAATTATTCGCTTCTCAAAATGAAAAGGAGACATTCAAATGATTGAGAAACTGATCGATTGGTCATTAAAAAATAGATTATTACTCATTCTTCTAACTGCAGTCGTCATAGTTGGAGGGATAATAGCATTTATAAGTCTGCCAGTAGATGTCTATCCTGACTTAAATGCTCCTCTCGTAAACATAGTTACGGAGAACTCTGGAATGCCCTCAGAAGAAATAGAGAAATTAATTACCAGACCCCTGGAGAGTATCATGAACGGTGCCCCCCATGTGACACGTGTGCGTTCTGAGTCGAGTTTGGGCATTTCCGTCGTTACGGTTGAATTTGATTGGGGAACAGACATTTATTTAGCCAGGCAGTTAGTCACCAGCAGGCTGGAACTTGTAGTAAATCAGCTTCCTGCAGCCAGCCTCAGTCCTATTCTTGGGCCAGTATCATCCAGGATGGGGGAAGTGTTTCAGTTTGTGGTAGAAGGTGATGTCGATCCTATGGAACTCAGGTCAGTAAGCGACTGGGTAATTCGCTACAGATTATTGGGGGTTCCGGGTATTTCCTTTGTGGTCAACCTTGGAGGATTCATTAAGCAGTACCAGGTGTTGGTTGACCCTACTCAGTTAAAAAATTTCGGTGTTACTATAGCCGATGTCAAAAAAGCTATAGAAGAAAACAACTATAACCCTACAGGTGGTCTGCTTTTCAAGGGGTCTCAAGAATTTATCATCCGCGGCCTTGGGAGAATGAAAACTATTGAGCATATTAAAACCACATTGATTACAGCAAGAAACAATGTCCCTGTATATGTTAAAGACGTCGCCGAGGTAAAGGTGGGACATAGACTAAGAAGGGGGATAGCCAGCCGAAATGGCCGTGAAGTAGTAGATGTTGTCATAGAAAAACAATATGGTGGAAACACCCTCACTACTATCCGAAACGTTAAAAATGCTCTTGAAGGTCTGGCCAAATCCCTTCCTGAAAAAATAAAGATAACCCCCTATTATGACCAGTCTGTCCTTATATGGGAGTCCATAGGCCACGTGGAAAGGTCAATGATAGAGGGAGCTATTCTGGTTATACTGGTTATTTTGCTCTTCATGGGCAATCTAAGGTCTGCTCTGATAACTTCATTTACAATACCAATATCCGTGCTGTTTGCCGTGATAATGATGAAAATATTCGGCATTGGCATAACTGTTATGTCTCTGGGTGGGCTCGCGATTGGAATAGGGAAGATGGCTAATTCCTCTGTCATCATGGTAGAAAACATATACCGCATTCTCCAACAAAAAGGAAAGGGAATCGTCCAAGGTACTCTTGAAGGGGCTAAGGAAATCGGACATCTTATATTTGAAGCGGCTATTATTATTATCCTGGTCTTTTTACCTTTATTCGGATTAAGCGGAATAGAAGGAAGAATGTTTGCTCCTGCTGCCTTTGCAGTTGCGGCATCTCTTTTTGCAGGGCTGCTCTGCGCCTTAACGATTCAGCCTGTTCTTTGCTCATTACTGTTGAAGAAAAAGAAAATTTCTGAGGAAGATAATGTTGTCATGAAATTCATTAAGAAAATATATAAAATTGCGCTGAGCTTCTGCCTTGAACACCGCTGGAAATACCTTCTTATTACAGGTATTGTTTATCTCTCTCTGATGATTATTTTGATTCCAAAAATAGGAAGGGAATTTATTCCACAAATGGACGAAGGTTCAATCATATTGAGCACTATTCTCTCACCGGGAACGTCTCTTGAAGAAAGCAACCGGATAGGCTATAGAGTAGAAAAATTAATGCTAGAATTTCCCGAAGTATTATCCGTTAATCGAACAACTGGCCGAGCAGAACAATCAGAACATGTCCACGGTGTCAATCACAGTCATTATATTATGGACTTAGTACCGAAGAGAAAGAGGAAGCTTCATCTAGAGGAAATGTTAAATGAAATGAGAGCAAAGCTCGATAAAATGCCAGGACTCCGGTATATCTTTGAGCAGCCAATTCAAAACAAGATGGCAGAAATGCTTACAGGCATCGAAGGAGCGATTGCTATTAAGCTCTTTGGTCCAGAGTTGGAAGTTCTGAATCAAAAAATAGAAGAAATACATTCGGCAGTTGAAAACATCAGAGGAGTAGCTGACCTGCGGATAGAACAGACAACAGGTACACCTCAAATAAATATAATACTTAACCGAAAAAATCTGGCCCGTTATGGAATTAATATTTCTGAGGCATCTGAGGTGATTGAGACGGCATTAAACGGAATAGAAACTACTGATATTCTTGAAGGACACCGAAAGTTTGCCGTATTTATTCGATTTCAGGAAAAATTTAGAAAGGAAATTGAAACAATTAAAAATTTGCCTGTAGACAGCCCCTCTGGCCAGAGGATTCCGTTAAAAGAACTTGCTGACTTTGAGATGAGTGAAGGGCCGCTTACAATAATGAGGGAAAATGTCCAGAGAAGAAGGGTTATCATATGCAATGTAACAGAAAGAGACCAGGGAAGCTGGGTAACAGAAGCAAAGAAAGCTATTGAAGATAAGATTAGCTTGCCGGCAGGGTATTACGTTACTTTCGGCGGCCAGTTCGAAAATCAGCAAAGGGGTTTTCGCAGACTGCTATTCTTGAGCGTTCTGGTAGGGCTGCTTGTTTTCTTTCTGCTGATGATTTTCTTTTCCTTTAAAAATGCTCTTTGCATAATGATAAATGTCCCATTTTCCATGATGAGCGGAGTAATAGCAATTTACATTTTTGGGATGACATTCAACGTCTCATCTGTTATTGGTTTCATAGCTCTATTTGGCATATCTATTCAGAATGCCTTTATTATGGTAGGTTTTTATAATAGTCTACGCAAAGAGGGAAAACCTTTAAGAGAAGCTGTAATCCAGGGCTCTTTGATAAGGCTCAGGCCGGTTCTGATAACGGAATTAGTTATAATCGCAGGAGTCCTGCCGCTTCTTATATTCAGCGGAGGTACATCTGGTTCGGAAATATTAGCACCAATGGCTATGGTTTACATTGGAGGTGAGCTGGATGCTATCTTCTTAGCAGCTTTACAACTGCCTATTCTCTATGAATTATTTGAAGGGGGAATAAAAAGAAGAAGGTTGTTAAAAAAGAGCTCATAATCTTGATTTAAGGATAGCCAGAGCAGCTTTTAAAGCTGCCCTAGTATTTCCTCTTTCTTCCTGAAAATTGAAAGATTAAAGCGTCTTTTTAATTTCGGCTCCTCGCAATAATGAGTACCTGATTAGAAGACAAGAAGAATAGGAACAGATGAATTTGAGTGCATGTCTGCGCTCCACTAAGATTTTTAACGCCATTTCCTCCCCGATCTTCTCGGCTCTGCTGGAACTCCGCATGATTATCTTAAGCAGCACCCCAATGTCCGCGAGCCATCATTAACACCGCCTCTCTGATTATACAGTGCTCACACATCCATCAGGCCCGACTTCGCGTCGGATTCCCTCGAAGATCGACTCATAAAGGCTAAATCTTTCAATGTCGCTTCCTCCATCCCCTCAAATTTATTCGTTTACAGGTATTTCATCCGATACTATCTATCCAGGTATGCATTATTGCGATGAACCTTAATTTCAACAATCCACAATATTTATCGCTGATACTCTACTTTTTTGTTTTCTTTTTCTAGCTGAGAAGTTTGCCTTGCTTATCATCTTTGTATTGCTATAAAATGGAAAGAGTAAAGGAGATATATATGGAAAAGTTATCTACAAATGAACTTGTAAATTTGGTCAAGTCGGTTTTTCCCCACCATTCGCAAGACCATGCAATCGGCATACTAGTTGATATCCCCAGAAATCCAAAAGATGACCACAGCAACTGGAAGCTCCGGCGGTCACTTGCAGAAGAATGGCATCATTTGTTAAAAGACAAGACCGCATCCCTAAAAGTCCAAAAAATAATGCTGATTGCTTATCCCGATGTCGGCTCAAACAATGCTGACCTTCCAACTTCGGGCACACTAATAAGAGAAGAATTACCTGTAACAGCAGATGGACTGGATCTCTATGGGAATAAAACTTCATTTGAGTATATTTTCAAAGAAGCACAAATATTCCTAGCGCCCACGCAATATTCAACTACAGCTCCATTAAAAAATGCAGCTAAAGAATTTGGTTTTCGTGCAGCTACCATGCCGGGATTTTCCACTGAGATGATTCCTGCTCTCAGAATTGACTATACTGAAGTCAATCGGAGAGTCCTTTTGATAAAAGAGAAACTGGACAGGGCCGAGGCTGCTGAGGTGGAGTTTAGTGTCGATGGCCTGGATTCATTCCGTATGTTCTTCGACCTCCGATTCCGCAAGGCCCATGCCAGTTCAGGCCGTTTTCCAGAGAAAGGCCAGGCCGGCAATCTTCCCAGTGGAGAGGCCTATATTGTTCCATACGAAGGCGAACTTCAAGAGATGAGCAAAACAGAAGGAGTGCTTCCTGTCCAGATAAATGATGATGTAGTTTTATTCAGGATAAAGGAAAACAAAGCCGTTAGTGCGCGAGGAGAGGGTCAATCAGCCAAAGTTGAGGCCGATCATTTACGGAGAGAACCTGCCTATGGAAACATGGCAGAACTGGGTTTTGGTGTGCTCGAAGATTTTGGCATCCAACCTATCGGCAAACTTCTTCTGGACGAGAAACTTGGTTTTCATGTGGCTTTCGGAAGAAGTGAGCATTTCGGCGGCATTGTTGGCCCCAGTGATTTTTCAATGCCTGGAGAAGTCACCCACCTGGACCGTATTTATATCCCCTCGACTCAACCTAGGATTACAGTACGATCAATAGTTCTTGTATATTCCAAACATCAGAGCGAAACAATAATTGAAAATAGCAAATATTTAATATTTTAAGTATTCTAGAGCTATATTTGTCATAAGCAGTGTTGCCTCAGGTAGAGCCCTCTCATCTATATCAAACGCAGGATGGTGATGAGGGAATTCCATTCCATCTCCCATTCCAAAAAATAAAAAAGCACCTGGCAATTTCTGAAGAAAATAGGCAAAATCCTCACCTCCCATGACAGGATTAAATGCTTTAATCCTATCCTCGCCAAGTACCTTTTTGACTACTTCCAATACAAAATCCGTCATATCCGGATTATTAACGACTGGAGGATAACCCTTTATATATTTAAATTCAGATTCAGCGCCAAAAGTTTTTGCAGTACTTTCTGCAATTTCTTTAAGACGCTTTTGCGCTAAGTTCTGGACTGAACTATCAAAAGTTCTCACTGTCCCGGTTAACTTCACTTCAGGTGGAATGATATTATAGACAGTTCCCCCATTCACAGTTCCGAATGAAACAACAACAGGCTTTAGCGGGTTAACACTCCGGCTCACTATACTCTGACTGTTTACTATAATATGAGAGGCAGCCAGAATAGAATCCACTGTTTGGTGAGGCATAGAACCATGGCCGGCTTTGCCTCTTACAATAATCTCAAAATTATCAGCCTGGGCCATCATTGATCCTTTCACAATACCAATAGAACCTGTTGGTAGAGATTGCCAGAGATGAAGGCCAAAAATAGCATCTACTCCTTCAAGAACGCCTTCATCTAACATTAGATTCGCCCCTCCAGGGGGTAGTTCTTCAGCCGGCTGAAAAAGAAAGACAACTTTCCCTCTAAACTGGTTTTTTCTGTGAGCCAGGATTTTTGCTGTACCCATCGCTATAGCCATATGGCCGTCATGCCCGCATGCATGGGTTGCTCCAGGATTTTCTGATATGTACTCTTTATCACCTTCCTCTGTGATAGGAAGGGCATCCATATCAGCCCGGATTGCAACCGTTTTCCCTCCAGGTTTTCCTTCAAGCTCAGCTCTCAATCCTGTCTTTGCATATGAACTCACCGGCATGCCTAGAGTTTCCATAAATGTACGTATTGTTTTTGAAGTTCTTTCTTCATGAAATGCAATTTCAGGGTGCTGGTGAAAATCACGCCGCCATTCTATGAGTTGATCTGTCAAATCGCTCACTTCGTTTTTTAGTGTTTCCATCATAGAGAACCTCCGTTTTTTTGGATTTTTTTGATAATTAAGTTTTTGCCCCTTAATTTATAGCGGGGAGGCCCTGTCAAAATACTTATAGACAGAGCAACAAAAGCATTCACCACAAGGCCGACAAATCCTGCATTTAATCCAAGAAAAGGGTCTTTTCCTGCAACGATAAGACACACAACCACACTGATTCCTGCAATCAATCCTGAAAATACCCCAGTCTTTGTTACACGATTCCAGAACAGGCCTAGGATGACTCCAGGGAAAAATTGACTGACACCATCATAACCGAAGATAAGAAGAGGCACGAGCTCATTTGGAAAAAAGAGGGCCAGTCCAAGGGCCAGGGCTGTAATTACCACTACCATAAAACGGGAAAGCCGCAATACTGTTTCCTCGCTGGCTTTAGGATTGAATCCCGCTTGATATACATTTTTTGCCAAGAGCGTTGAGGCAAAGAGAACGAGAATAGCGGATGGAACCATGGCTGTCACGGCTCCGGCCGCTCCAACAAAACCCATGAACCAGGAAGGATATGTTTTGTTAACAAGGGTTAGAAATGCCATGTCCCCGTTTTCTAAGCCGGGAATTACCAAAATAGCAGTAAATCCAACCATAAATATAAGCAAGATCGGAATTTGATAAAAAGGCATTATAATAGCATTTTTTTTAATGATTTTTTCACTCTTTGCTGAAAAAGCAGAACCAAAAACGTGGGGCCACATATAGAATCCCATGCCTGTCAGAAGAACTGTGGACATCACCCATATAACATTCATATGAGGTGCAGAGCCTGGAAAAACAAGATGTTCAGGCATCTTTTCAATCAATGTTTGGAACATATTCCCGAAACTGCCGAAATAGATTAAGGGGGCTCCAATTCCTACAATCACAACAGCAACAATCATCATGATATCCTTAATAATGGAAACCCATGCAGCTCCTTTAATGCCACTTGTATACACAAAAGTACAAGTCAGGATAAATGAAATACCTATTGCCAGATTGGAGCTAATAACACCATTGCTGGCTACTTCGACAATAAAACCCAACCCTGCAAGCTGTAACTGCAGATACGGGAGGATGGAAAAGACTCCTATCAGGGCAACAAAAACACCAAGGGAACGGCTGTTATAAATTTTAATGAAGAAGTCAGGCTGGGTATGGAGGCTGTAGCGTTTACCGATCTTCCATATAGCAGGAAGAATAAAAAAAGAAATAGTATAAGCCAATGTACCATAGATCAATATGTAAAAAGCAGGCGCCCCTTTAGAATATGCCCACCCGCTTGCGCCGAGAAAAGTAAACGTAGTATAGATCTCTCCAGCCATAAGAAGCCAGATCAAGATGATCCCAAACCGGCGGCCTCCTACAGTCCAGTTCTCCAGATTCATCTTTTCCCGTCTTCCAGCAAAGATTCCCAGCAGTGCGGAAAAAAGAATGACAGCCAGAATGATTACCAACGCTATGTTCACTTATCCTCTCCTTCACCGGAATTATTAAATTTCCTCTCAAGAAGATAAGCAATAAAAAGAATCAAAGGAGTCAACATTACCCATGAAAGAATCCAAAACAGAATAAATGGTAATCCGAGTATTACAGGCCTAATCCGGTTCACCAAAGGAAGGGCAAAAACTAGAGCGGCAAAAGGAATAGCTCCAAGAATTAAAGCATACTTCGTCCCTTTTTGCATTATGACCTCCTTATTCAAGGCAGGATATTATATCAAATATAAATATATTCTGCTCCCAATTTTATAGACTGGATTATTGACAAGAGTAAATATTTGATTTATCGAACAATCCACTAATATAATATGAATCTATAACATCAAAGAAATAACAGGTGTATTAATGGCCCGGCATTTGGACGACCAAAACAAAACAAAAGAAATGATTAAACTAAGAGGGGTCAGAGTCCACAATCTTAAAAATATTAGCCTCGACATTCCCCTGAACAGGCTCATTACGGTCACGGGAGTTTCTGGTTCCGGTAAATCCTCCCTTGCTTTTGATACTCTTTATGCAGAAGGTCAGCGCCGCTATATCGAGTCTCTATCTTCTTATGCCCGCCAGTTTCTGGAAAGGATGGAAAAGCCTGATACAGACCTCATCGAAGGCATTCCCCCAGCAATTGCCATTCAGCAGAAAGCGGTGACAAAAAATCCACGTTCCACAGTTGCTACAGTTACAGAAATTTACGATTATTTAAGGGTTCTTTTTGCCCGGATAGGAACTATCCACTGTGTTAAATGTGGCCAGCCTGTGCAAATGGATACAATCGATTCAATAGTCGAGGACCTCTATCGATTTCCTCCATCCACGAAGATATGGATACTTTTTTCATGGCCTCTGGAGAAAGGCATATCAGCACTAAAAAAGGATGGTTTTGCTCGTATTCTTCAGAAAAACAGGATTATTAACATAGATGATAGTAAAGTCGAAGGGGCCGAAAGTATTGATGTGCTTGTAGACAGGATGACTCTGGATAGGAGAGAGAGAGAAAGGCTGGTTGATTCTCTGGAAATCGCACTAAGAAAAGGAGACGGAAAACTCAAAGTCCAAACCGAAGGGCATGGTAAACTGCTGTTTTCAGACCGCCTGGAGTGTAAAAAATGTAAAATCAACTATGCGGAACCATTCCCAAATCTTTTCTCTTTTAACAGCCCGCAAGGAGCCTGCCCAACATGCCAAGGCTTTGGCGACCTTGCAGTCATTGATGAGGATAAAATTATTCCTGATAAAAACAAATCTCTTGAAGAAGGGGCTGTCGAACCATGGACAAAGCCAGCCTCCCGAAGAAAAATGAGAAAATTGATCCTTGAGGCCCAAGAAAATGGGATTCCAACTGATATTCCCTTTAAAGATTTAAAAAAGGAATGGAAGCAGTTTGTATTTGAAGGAGAAGGGCGGTACAAAGGAGTCAAAGGATTCTTTGACAGGCTTCAGAAGAAAAAATACAAGATTCAGGTAAGAGTCTTACTGGCCCGCTACAGAAAATATGTTCCGTGTCCGGACTGCGGGCAAATGCGCCTTAACCCTTTAGCGCTCAACGTCAAGATTAACGGCCTTTCTATCGGGCAAGTGGTACAGATGACGGTTCGGCAGGCTGATGATTTTTTTAAGAGCTTTTCCTTGAGTCCTTTTCAAAAACAAATCTCAGATAAATTAATCGCTGAAATCCAGGAGAGATTAAAATTCCTCCTGGAGGTCGGCCTCGACTACATTACCTTGGATAGAATGACTTTTACTCTAAGCGGAGGTGAAGCACAAAGAATAAACCTGGCATCTGCCCTGAGCGCTTCTCTTGTAGGAACTCTTTTTGTCCTGGATGAACCAAGCATAGGCCTCCACGCAAGAGATAACCAACGGTTGATTGAAATACTTAAATCTTTGAAAAATGTCGGAAACACAGTAGTTGTTGTGGAGCATGACCCTGGAATAATAAAATCAACCGAGCACATTATTGATCTGGGCCCCGGAGCAGGAGATAGTGGGGGAGAAGTCATCTTCTCCGGCTCCATGAAAAGCTTCCTTAAGTCTCCAGATTCTATTACTGCCAAATATCTGAGGGGAGAAAGGAAAATAAAACTTCCAAAACAAAGACGGATTCCCGAAAGATTTGTTAAGGTCAAAGATGCTTATAAACACAATTTAAAACATTTGGATGTCAAAATTCCACTTAATATTTTCACGTGCATCACTGGCGTTTCAGGAAGTGGGAAAAGCACTCTTATATATGATGTGCTGTACAAGGGCTGGAATGGGAAGGATACATGCGGGTTCAAAGAAATTATTGGAAAAAGCCAAGTGGATAAGGTGATTATGGTAGACCAATCTCCACTCAGCACTTCTCCTCGCTCCATTCCTGCAACCTATACCAAAGCCATGGACGAGATAAGGGAGCTTTTCAGCCGTACAAGAGAAGCAAAAGCCCAGGGGTATAAACCGGGTTATTTTTCTTTTAACACTCCTGGGGGGAGATGTGAAAGTTGTAAAGGTGCTGGCCGTCAAATTGTAGAGATGCAATTTCTATCTGATGTTGTCTTAACATGCGAAGCCTGCAAGGGAAAAAGGTTCAAAAACGAAATTCTTGAGGTAAAATACAAAGGAAAAAACATTGACGATGTTTTGCAGATGAGTATTTTCGAAGCCTGTGATTTCTTTGAGGATAACCCGAAGATCTGGAGAAAACTTGTGCCGCTTACCGAGGTAGGATTGGGCTATTTAAGACTCGGCCAGCCGACAACAACTCTTTCTGGAGGGGAACTCCAAAGAATAAAACTTGCCTTTAATCTTGTCCACCAAAAAAACAAGAAAATACTCTATCTACTTGATGAACCCACAATCGGTCTTCACCTGGATGATGTGTCTGTACTTCTTGAGTGCTTTCAGAAACTCATAGAAGAAGGGAATTCGGTTGTGGTCATCGAGCGCAACATGGATATGATCAAATGCGCAGATCATATTATCGACCTTGGGCCGGAAGGAGGAGACATGGGTGGAGAAATCGTTGTCTATGGCCCGCCTGAAGAGTGCCTGAAATCAGCAAGATCCTACACTGCAAGGTATTTAAAGAAATACCTGACCCAAAATTAATTCCCAAGATTTGGCAACCTTTTGGCCAGATTAAACGTATTATATATCTGAAGGCTTACTAGTCTGAATAATTAAGGCTAAAAAAGAGATGTGGATATGCTCTTAAAAGAAATCCTGGAGAAGATAGTCGGAGAAAAGGAGCCGGTGTTATTGAGTGATAATAATAAAGACTGGGAAGCAAGCTCATTATTGAAAAATCTCTCTGTGCCAATGTTAAAAAAACAAGTTTTCTTCCAACCCGGTATGTATATTGCATTGATCAATGAAGGTGGGTATCTTGGTGAAGTGCTTTACAGGATTAAGCAAAAAGCATAGAGTAATACTCTGATTTAAAATATTAAAAAAATGTGATTATCTTTTTAAGACCAATAGATATTATAAGCTATTTTAAGATTGCATATTTTCGAAAAGTAGCTGATTCAAAAATGCATACCTAGATAGATGGTATTAGATGAAATGCTTGTAAACGAATGAATTTGAGGGGATGGAGGAAGCGACAATGAAAAAATTATTAAATCTGGCTATTCTCATCATATTCCTGCAAGTCTTCATTCTTTCAAATTCCTATGCGCAAGAGGTTGAAACGGTAGACGGTGTTCGGTATATCCATAATGAAGAAATCGGCAAATGGGGAAAACTCCCTAAAGTTTTCCTGGAATATCTGAAAAACATTGGAGATATTGAATCTGAAGATGAAAATGTTCTGTTTTATATGCCTTCTGATATAGCCTTTGACAGCAAGGGCAATATCTATGTGCTGGACTCTGGTAACCATCGTATCCAGAAATTCTCACACGAGGGTAAATACATCACTACAATAGGAAATAAAGGACAGGGGCCAGGAGAATTTATATATCCTCTTTCCCTAGACATTGATGCACACGGATATTTGTATATTTCAGATTCAAATAATAAAAGGATTCAGGTTTTGGAGCCTGGCGGAAAAGAGCATAAAACCATAAAGATGACAGGAAATCCTCCCGGTGTTATAAGAATATCTAAGTCAGGCGAAATAATCATGGGAGGAGGAGGATTTATCAGCTTTGAAATTGGAGAGGACAAGGATAAACCACTGCCCAAGCTTTTAAAAGTTCTAAACCAGGAAGGAAATGTTAAAAAAGGATTCGGTGAACAAAAAGATTATAAGGAATTTCTTATGAATAAAATGGGGAATCAGTTTCATTTCACTCTCGATAAATACAATAATATATATGTTGCCTTTGATTTCCAGAATCGTATTGATAAATACTCGCCGGATGGGAAATTAATATGGAGATCCGACCGAAAGTTGAACTACAGCACGACTTCCCCTAAAAATAAAGGAAGCAGGAAAGGAAGTGGGGGTAGAATAAGCATCCAGATGCCAGAAATGAACAGATGTTCCAGTGGGATTGCCGTTGACAATAGAGATAGAATATGGGTCGCCACTCTAAAAAGACAGATAAAGGAAAATGAGCGTGTGCAGACCAGTGTCATGACAACAATGTCATCAAGTGGAGAAAGGGCCATGAATATGTCAGTTAAAGGAAATACAGAAGTAAGAGAAACGGATATGTATCTGCTGGAACTATTCGATCCCGATGGAATCTTACTCGGTAAGATTCAACTAAAGCATTTTGTGGATGACATTAAAATTCAAAAAGATAGATTATACCTCTTAGATAAGAGGCGAGGAATGCAGTATTACGAATATAAAATAATTGAAAATTAAAGATCTTGGTTTCCTTCCATATTGTGTAAGTAATGCAATATCCATCATCTTAGTTAGCCCCTCTTTCTTTCAGGACTTTCCGGCGAATATGATGATAAAATTAAAAACGAGCAGCAAAAAAAGCAATTTCTTTCCCATTAAAAAAACTCATCTTAAAACTGTTAAACCGGTTATTTTTTAATAGGGAATTAATCTGCCATTTCTCTAATAATTCTCAGTGTTGCACGGCAGTCCCCTACTGCTGTATGATCACCTCCTTTCAATCTCTGCCATTTGTATGTTCCGTCTTCCCATAGTTCTCCAATCCATGCTGAATATTTAAGCATCGCACATTCCACACGTTTAGGGTCAATTTTAATTGGGGGGAGGTTATATTTTGCGATAGTCTGATTTAGTAGGCGTAGATCATATTGGGCATTGTAGATAACAATAGTCTTGCCTGACAAAATGCTTCTGAGCTGTTTGAAGATTTCAGGAAACGTTGGGGCGTTCTTTACATCAATGTCTTTAATGCCGTGAATAGATGTTGCGCTGGCTGGTATGGGTTGTGTGGGATGGACTAATGTGTCAAGCAGAACACTGCCGTCATAGGAAAGGACAGCAATCTGAACAATCTCATCTGATATACCTAAGCCTGTTGTTTCTGAGTCCAGAATGACCCAGTTAGTGCGATTACACAAGGACAATGCCCATTTTTTAACTGATTTCCGGTCTGTTTTCGCCATTACTTTATTGCTCTTCTTAACTTATCTCTTTTGTTTAAATATATCAATACTGCAGCATTCAAATCTTTCATTGCGCTTTATAGCACAGACCGGACATTTTTACGTTGCTAAGAACCGGACATTTTCATTTTGCTTTGACAATCAAAGACAACAGAATTGACATCTTTATTTTTCAATGTTATATCTCTCTAAAAAAAGAAACCGTGATGGATACATATGGCTGGCTTTCCATTCTTCCGCCCCTTCTAGCCATTTTTCTTGCCATTAAGACAAAGCATGTTTATTTTTCACTGATACTTGGTATCTGGATAGGTTGGACAATCATTAACAGCTGGAACCCTCTGGCAGGCTTTATCCATACAATAAACGCCCTTTTAGCCGTTTTTCAAAGTGAGGACAATACACGTGTTATTCTCTTCAGTGCCATGATCGGAGCTGTCATCACTTTTACTCAGTACTCAGGTGGGATGAAAGGCTTTATCAATCTGGTTACTGGGAGGGGCCTTGTAAGAACAAGAAAATCGGCAGGCATTCTTGCCTGGTTTCTGGGTTTTATTATCTTTATTGAATCGTCAATCTGTGTTCTTATATCGGGTGCTGTCGCAAGGCCTATTTTCGACAGAATGAAAATCTCTCGCGAAAAGTTAAGTTATATACTTGATTCTACATCAGCACCAAAATGTATTATTATTCCCCTCAATGCTTGGGGAGCTCTTGTCCTCGGGCTGTTAGCCCAGCAGGGAGTCAAGGACCCGATGTATGTTTTTATCTCTTCAATCCCTTTTAATTTCTATGCCATCCTGGCTCTCATCCTTGTTTTAGTAGTTGTTCTGACAGGGAGAGACATTGGCCCTATGAAAAAAGCTGAAAAAAGAGTAAGGGAGGAAAACAAACTTCTCCGAGACGGTGCTGAACCCCTCATTTCTTATGAAGTGGTAATGATGAAAGAGAAACCAGGGATTCCTCTTCGTGCCGTAAACATGATTCTTCCAGTAGCTACTATGGTTGCCACAATGCCGGTTGTTCTTCTCATCACCGGAAAAGGAAATCTGATGAATGGGTCAGGTTCTGTCTCTGTCCTATGGTCCGTTATTCTGTCACTACTGGTCGGAGCAATTTCTTACGGTGTCCAAAGGATAATGACGCTCAAAGAGATCACTGATATTTTTATGAAAGGAGTTGGCGGGCTTATTCCCCTCGCAATCCTGATGGTTTTGGCCTTTGCTATAGGAGACACATGCGAATCTCTAGGGACAGGGCCATTTGTGGCACAAGCAGCTAGGTCTACTCTTAACCCTGGAATCATCCCTGCTGTTCTATTTCTCATCTCCTGTTTTATCTCCTTTTCAACAGGAACTTCCTGGGGAACCTTTGCTATCATGATTCCTATCGCTGTTCCGATGATTAATCTTATCGGTCTTCATGCCGGTCTAATTATCGCTGCAGTGCTGGGAGGAGGAGTTTTTGGAGATCATTGCTCGCCGATTTCCGATACTACAATTATCTCTTCTATGGCTGCCGCGACAGACCATATCGACCATGTCAGAACACAATTTCCCTATGCTTTGACGGCAGCAGGAATCTCTATTGTTCTTTTCATTGTTTTTGGATTTGTCTTATAAAAGACTCATACAAAAAACAATCCTCGTTTTCTATATCGGCTGATCTGATTAGGTTGGCAATAAATTAATCATAAAAAATTGGAGGAACTCCTGGATAAAATTCTCTTGACAAAAATGAAAATTCTTTCTAAACTTAGGCTTAACTAACATTGTTAGAAGACACTAAAATGAGTTTACTTACTGAAGGCCTACAAGATTATCTTGAGGCTATACTTATATGTTCAAAGGATCACCCTTTTGTCAGAACAAAACATGTTGCTGAGAGGTTGTGCGTAAAAAGCCCAAGTGTTCATTCTGCAATTAAAGAGCTTGTTCGCAGAAAGCTCGTTTTGCATGAACCTTACGGGCATATTGAACTTACACAAGAAGGTCGTAAAGAAGCGGAATTTGTATACGTGCGTCACAAGATCCTTTTCAGGCTCTTCTCAAATATTCTCGCACTGCCTTTAAAACTGGCAGAATCCAACGCGTGTCAAATTGAACACCATATCAATAAGAAAACTCTCGATAGATTAACACAACTTTTGGATTTCCTGGAAAACCAGATGACAAAATCCAAGAAATTTGCCGACGAACTAAAGGAGATAATGAGAAATGAGCGATAAGTTACTTACAGAACTTTTCTCAAATGAAGAAGCAGAGGTCATAGAAATAACTGGTGGGAGGATAGTAAAAACACGCCTAAAATCTCTTGGCATTATAGAAGGCCAGAAAATTCGGAAAATATCAAAAGTGGGATTAAGAGGGCCAGTTATTGTTCTTATAAACAGGGCTCAACTTGCTATTGGATTTGGCATGGCCCGGAGGGTCGTAGTCAGAATAAAATGAAATGGGTAAAGAGAAAGCATCATCCGAAATTACCTCCGGCAGAACTAGATATAAAATCTGACATCCTCCTTGTAGGCCATCCTAACGTCGGAAAGAGTGTGCTGTTCTCACGGATTACAGGAATCCATACAATTGCCTCCAATTACCCCGGAACTACAATAGGCTATACATCAGGTCAGATGTGTTTTGGCGAGCTAACCTATGATGTAGTGGATGCTCCTGGCACCTATTCCCTTGAGCCCCTCAATGTAGCAGCAAGAGTAACAGTTGACCTCATTGATGAAGCTGTGCGAATCATCAATGTGGTGGATGCTACCCATCTTGAACGCCACCTTCCTATGACAATTGAACTTCTGGCACAGGATAAGCCCATTGTCATTGCTCTCAATATGAGTGATGAGGCACGGCATAAGGGAATTGAGATCGATGTAAAGAAGCTTTCGCAAAGTCTTGGAGTCCCTGTTGTCCCTACCGTTGCCCGAACAGGCTTTGGAATAAAAGACTTAATCCAAAAAGCATTTTCCCTTGAAATTAGGGAACAAAAAATCGATAAAAATGAGACAACCCATCCAGGACACCATCCACACATTCCTCATCATAATAAATCACAGACAGCTAAAAATCACGAACACCTCTCCGAAAAAGATGTCTGGGCAAAAGTGGGGAAAATAGTCGATGAAGTGCAGACTCTTCATCACCACCATCACACGTTTGGCGAGCGCCTTGAGGATTTGAGTGTACATCCGGTATTTGGCGGGCTGACTGCACTTTTGGTGTTGGCTCTTTCGTTTTTGTTCATCAGGGCAATCGGAGAGTTTTTCATAAGTGGGAAAATAGGAATCTTCGAACAAGCATGGATTAAACTGCCTTTTGGTATAGAAACCCTTTTTAATGTGGCCTGGGAGCCACTCATGATGAAACTTTCAACTCTATTAGGTCCTGGGAATTTTCTGCATTCACTTCTCATAGGGACGCTTGTAGAAGGTAAAATAGATTTCATGCAGTCTTTCGGGCTTTTAACCTCAGGCTTTTTTATCCCCTTAGGAGTCGTATTACCATATATATTCAGCTTTTACCTGGTATTGTCCTTGCTTGAAGATACAGGTTACCTGCCGCGTCTGGCAGTCTTCATGGATAATATAATGCATAAGGTTGGACTTCACGGTTACGCAATTATACCGACTTTGCTTGGACTGGGATGCAATGTACCGGGGATTATAGCAACACGAATTCTTGAAACCAGGCGTCAACGATTCATCACAGCTACTTTGATATCTATTTCTGTTCCATGTGCAGCCCTTCAGGCTATGATTATAGGCCTTGTTGGCAGCCGCGGTGTATGGCCTGTTGCACTTATTTACGGGATACTGTTTATTTCTTGGATAATCATTGGCATTATACTGCGGTTTACGACCAGAGAATGCAAGCCTGAGCTCTTAATAGAAATCCCTCCTTACAGGATGCCAAGTTTTCAGGCTCTTTTCTCCAAACTGTGGATGCGTATATATGGGTTCTTAAGAGAAGCCCTGCCTATAGTAATAGCTGCCATCTTTGTCGTTGATATTCTTTACCTTCTAAAGTTTTTTAAGTATATTGCCGGCTTCACCGCACCTATTGTTACACAGCTTTGGGGTTTGCCTAAAGAGGCTATAGTGCCTTTGCTTGTCGGGATAATGCGCAAGGACGTTGCAGTTGGGATGTTTGCACCTCTTGTCCTTACAACAAAGCAATTAATTACAGGTAGCGTAATCCTCACAATGTTTTTTCCGTGCATTGCCACTTTTGTAATTATGTTCCGTGAATTAAAACTTAAGGATGGGCTCAAAGCTATAGGCATCATGCTTTTTAGCGTACTTATAATTGGTACTGCTGTAAATTTTCTCCTGCCTGGATAAATCTCTTATTGATAGCAAATATATTATTTTTCTTGTTTGTCTTCGGGAATGAGGCCTAACTCTCTTCTGATTTTATTATCTAATTCTGAAGACAGTCCCTTATTTTCTTTTAACAGCTTCTTGACATTATCCCTTCCCTGTCCCAGTCTTTCTCCGTTGTAGGAATACCATGTTCCTGCTTTTTCAATCAGGCCAACTTCCATTCCGCAGTCAATCAAATCCCCTTCTCTTGAGATGCCTTTGCCAAAGATAATATCAAACTGAGCCATTCTAAAAGGAGGTGCCATCTTATTCTTAACAATCTTGACTTTTACTCTGTTTCCTATGACTTTGTCTCCATCTTTCAAAGTCGCTATCCTTCTAATATCTATTCTTAATGAGGAATAAAATTTTAAAGCCCTTCCCCCTGATGTTGTCTCGGGGCTTCCCAGAAAGAAACCGATTTTTTGTCTTATCTGGTTGATGAAGATGAAACATGTCTTTGAACGGCTGACAATTGCTGTTAGTTTACGCAAAGCCTGAGACATAAGACGAGCTTGAAGACCCATATGAGGATCACCCATTTCCCCTTCGAGTTCTGCCTTAGGAACAAGTGCAGCAACAGAATCTACAACAATAACATCAACAGCGCCGCTTCGGACAAGAACCTCTGCGATCTCCAGTGCCTGTTCTCCATAATCAGGCTGAGAAATAAGAAGGTTATCTATATCAACACCAATGCTAGCCGTATATTTCGTGTCCATTGCATGCTCGGCGTCTATAAAAGCAGCCTGTCCACCCATCTTCTGTGCCTCTGCGATAACGTGAAGCGCTAGAGTTGTCTTTCCTGTGGCTTCTGGTCCGAATATTTCTACAACTCTTCCCCTTGGAAATCCACCAATTCCCAGACTTAAATCGAATGCTATAGAGCCTGTAGGAATTGCGGCCACTTTAATAGCAGCATCTTTCTGCCCCATCTTCATTACAGCTCCCTTTCCAAACTGCTTCTCTATCTGGGAAAGGGCAGATTCAATGGCTCTGCTTTTTGAGTTTTGTTCTGTAGTGTTTTTATCTTCCGTCATTTTGATCCCTCCACTTTTTTTAATCAAACTGATTTTTTACATCTTGTATCATATACGTACTTGTTATCCTTTGCTAATTTGATTGAAGAAAAGACATCATATTTTTATCATAATTGCATAATCATGTAAACTGAATAATCCACGTTAGGAGAGTCCTATGATCTCTCCCTTATCATTCACATTTATTCTTTCTGCGGCAGGAGATTTTGGCAAACCCGGCAATGTCATGATATCTCCACAGTACACAACAACAAAACCTGCTCCTGAACTGAGTGAAGCGTCGGTTACAATAAGCGCAAAATCTTTGGGCCTTCCTAGAGTTTTGTCATCGCCGGAAAGTGAATACTGCGTCTTTGCAATGCAGACAGGGAGATTTTTAAAACCGGCTTTCTCTATCCTGAGTATTTTACGTTGTATTTTCGCTTCCATGGCAACAGAAGAAGCTCCGTATATTTTTTTGGCAACTGTATTGATTTTATCCAGAAGGGGCATATCCAACGGATAAAGAAATTGGAAGATATTCTCATCCTCCCGGATAGCAGTCAAGGCTTCCCGGGCTAATTCCAGTCCTCCCTCACTTCCTTTCCTGTAAACATCGCTCAGGGTGGCCCTTGCCTTTTCCCTCCTGCACAAATCCATCGTCTTTTCAATTTCAGCATCTGTATCGGACGGAAACCTGTTGAGTGCCACAACAAACGGAATTCCAAAAATTCTAAGGTTTTCAATATGTTTTTGGAGGTTTTCAAACCCTTTTTCGACAGCATAAATATTTTCTTCCTTCAAATCATCCTTTTTTACTCCGCCGTGATATTTAAGGGCCCGGACAGTCGCCACTAGAACAACAGCATCAGGCGGCGGGATATGACCTGTACGAACAACAATATCAAAAAACTTTTCTGCACCAAGATCAGAACCAAACCCGCTTTCAGTCACAACATAATCAGAAAGATGCAGCGCCATGTTTGTAGCAATCACAGAATTAGCACCATGGGCGACATTGGCAAAGGGGCCCCCATGGATAAATACCGGGGTTCCTTCCAGAGTCTGAACAATATTAGGTTTTAAAGCCTCTTTCAAGAGAGCTACCATTGCTCCATCAGCCTTAATCTCTCTGGCAAACACGAGATTCTTCTCCGGAGAATATCCAATAAATATATTAGCGAGCCTATCCTTCAGATCCTCCGAATTTTTGGCAAGACAGAGTATAGCCATGACTTCCGAAGCAGCGCTTATGTCAAATCCGGTTTCCCGTGCTATCCCACGTAAAGGCCCTCCTATGCCGACCACAACTTCTCGTAGTACACGGTCATCCATGTCAAGAACCCTTTTCCATGCGATTCTTCTGCAGTCGAGCAGTCCTGAATGTCCATCAAAATGAAGCCGGTTATCTACCATGGCGGACAAAAGGTTATGCGCTGCGGTAACAGCATGAATATCTCCTGTAAAATGAAGGTTAATTTCCTCTCTTGGCATTACCTGGGCATATCCACCTCCAGTAGCCCCTCCTTTCATTCCGAATACAGGACCGAGCGAGGGTTCTCTTAGGGCTGCAACAGCATTTTTTTCCAAATTGCATAAAGCATCTGTGAGGCCTATAGTAGTCGTAGTCTTACCCTCGCCAGCAGGGGTTGGAGTCATAGCCGTGACAAGAATTAACTTTCCTATTTTCCCTCCCTTTTTATAAACCTTTTCAGGAACTATTTTTGCTTTATACTCTCCATATTTCTCTAAATTTTCAGCATCGATTCCCAATTTCCTGGCAATTTCTTCGATCGGCCTCATATCAAACTTCTTGCTAATTTCCCTATCATCTTGCATTATAACCTCCTATTTAAAAGTTTACCTTGTGAACGAAGATTTTACAAATATTGTCTGTATGTTTAATACGCAAAAACTCCTTCTCTTTTTACTGTAGCCCTTTCTTCAAATTTTGGAAAAAGAATTCATAATCCTCGATCAATCCCTGATCAGCAAAGCTAAAATAGCAATTATTGCCTATGATGATGTGATCTAGAACTTTCAACTGCATGATATTTGCAGCAAATACAAGATCCTGCGTGATTTCCTTGTCACTTTCAGATGGTTCAGGATCGCCCGAAGGATGGTTGTGTGCAAATATCAATGAAGATGTTCCATATTTTAATGCAGCCTTTATTATCTCTCTGGGATATACAGCACTAGAGTCAACAGTCCCTTCAAAAAAAGTCTTTTCCTCAAGAATCCAGTTTTTTGCGTTCAAAAATAGGACTTTAAACTTCTCCCGTTTTGAATCTCTAAGTGAATGGTAAAGAAAATCAAAAACCTCTTTTGAAGAGTGACAAACAGGTTGGCTCACCATTTTTTCTTTGAGGAAACGGCGGGAAACTTCCTGGACAAGCTTAATACCAAATATATTGTGTGGTCCGATTCCTCTTATTTCCTGAAGCTCATTCTTCCCAGCTTCCAATACTCCTCTCAACATCTTGAATCTTTTCATGGCGTTCTTTGCCTGTTGTTTACAATCCCGCCGTGGAGTCCCTAAAGTAAGCAAGAGTTCAACGATTTCATAGTCAAGGAAACCATGAAGACCACTTTTTAGGAATTTTTCCTTTAGTCTCCACCGGTGGCCTTTTTCATCAGGCTTGTACGCCTTAATATTTTTTGAAGAATTTGACATGATATTCAATACATATGACGATAAAAAAAATGAAAATTTCACAAAAAAATTAATTTTTGTTATTTCCCTACAATTCGCCTGGAACATTTTATGGAAGAAGGACAAAAATATTACGTCTAAATTGTGATGGTTGAATGAAAATAAAGGAGAAAAAGATGCCTAGAATTAATTCCGTTTTAACAATCGTTATCTTAATCCTGCTGGCGGTTTCCCTTAGCGCACAGGAAATCAATGTGACAGGAGATTGGGAATTGACCATGCAAACACCACGAGGCGAGAGAACATCGAAGATTCACTTCGACCAAGACGGAGAAAGCATTACTGTAACCATGAGCAGTCCCAGGGGAGGCGAAGTAACAGCAGAAGGAACTATCAAGGGAAATGAAATCGAATGGACAGTTACACGCAGCACTCCAAGAGGAGAAATGACTATGACTTATACAGGAAAAGTCGAAGATAACACAATGTCGGGAAAGGTTAACTTTGGTAATCGCGGACAAGCAGAATGGAAAGCAACTAAACTGTAATCAAGACTTTTTCTGTAGAAAATCCAAAAAAATATATTTAATCATAAATCTGAAAGAGAACCATTCTCTAATTATACTTTTAATTTAAATGTTTATCTCTTAAAATAGGAAACCATAGAAAAAATATTGAGTTATAATTAAATGGAAGATTTCCCTTGTTCCTCCGTCTAAATTGTGTACGGAGGTAAAAAAGTTGGATCCTAATGGAAGAAAAAGAACTCGTCCGGTTGAGCAAAGAAGGAAACCATGAGGCATTTGCAGTTCTGGTAAAAAAATACAAAACAAAGGTGTATAACTTGGCTTTTAGCTTAACACACAACAAGGAAACTGCTGACGATATGGCTCAGGAAACTTTTATCAAGGCTTACTTTTCTCTATCTGCATTTAAATCCAAATCAGAGTTTGGAACCTGGCTCTATCGAATAACTGTCAACAATATCATGGACTTCATGAGAAAAGAAAACAGGATTAAGAAAGTTTCCTTCAGAGAGAATATAGAAAATCCTTTTGTTCAGGAAGATGAGATGAGAATCAAAGAAAAGAAAATAATTGAGGAAAGAAGAAGAAAACTTGTTCATAAGGCTATCCAGACACTCCCTGAGAAACAACAAATTATACTTTCTTTAAGAGACATTCAAGGATTCTCCTATGAAGAAATTTCCAAAATTTTAAATATTTTACCTGGAACTGTAGACTCTCGAATACACAGGGCCAGGAAAAAACTCAGGAAAAAATTAGTGCCTTTTTTATCCCAAAAAGGAGGGAATCATGAAATGTAAAAAGGCTGAAAAACTTCTCCTGAAATCCTTCGATACTGTTTTACAAAATAATGACAAGGAAGAACTCGAAAAGCACTTAAAAAATTGTGTCTCCTGTCAGAAAAAAAGAATAGAATATCAATACATACTCGGTAGTTTAAAAGATGAAGATTTCCCCGAGCCTAAACCTTATTTCTGGGAGCGATTACAACCCAGACTTAAAGAGAAAAATAAATATGAACCTTGGCCATTATGGAAACATTGGGCAATCAAAGCCATTCCACTTTCTCTGTTTGTTATTTTGATTCTTGTTGCTTCTATCGTTTTTTTTCTTCCGCCTCAGAATGAAGAACTAAGTCAATCAGGAATTCTTCTTCGCAACCAAAATCCTTTTCAGGACACAATCCCATTACTGGAGGAAGATGAACTCGAAAATAAAAACATGATGCTTATATTTACTGCCATTGAAGAAAACAATGGTACAAGGAGATATCTACCATGAAAAACCATTACAAATCTTGGATTACATTTTTTTTTGTTATTGTTTTTTCCGCGGGGATTTTCGGTGGAATCCTTTTGGAAAAACATATTATTGACAAGAGGCCTAGAAAAATTTCGACAAGTAAAAAAAGAAACTCTGTCCATTTTCCGACTCTGGATATAATGGTGAGGGAACTAAACCTCAACCCGGAACAACAGGAGCAAATCAGAAAAACATTCAATAATAATGAGGAAAGGCTTAAAGAATTGAGAAGCCAGATCAACAAACGGTTTTCCTCTATGAGATTTCAACTTCTATCAGAAATTAAAAATTTCTTGAATGAAGAACAAAGAATTAAATTAGAAGCCATGATTGAAAAATACATATCTCAACGGAAAAAAGAGATGGAAAATAGAAAAAACCGTTTAAAGAAACACAAAAGTGAAAAAGGAGAAATAAAATGAAAAAGAAAATCATTGTTGGAGCAATCATCCTTATCGTTGCAGCGATAGTCCTTTGGGCGACTGTTTTCAAAAACAATAAAAACAACTTCTTTGGTTATAAAAAAGAGACTGTCGATAAAGGTAATATTGAAGCCTTGGTCGACACAACCGGCACTTTGAATCCTGTAACTACTGTTGATGTTGGAAGCCAGGTCTCGGGCAAGATTGAAAATCTCTATGTAGATTTTAATTCAATTGTTAAAAAAGGACAGCTTATTGCTGAGATTGACCCGGAGCTGTTTGTTACGAGGGTCGATCAGAATAAAGCAAATTATCAGAGTTCCCTGGCTTCCCTTGAAAAATCCAAAGTCACACTGCAAAATAGCAAGAGAAAATATGAACGGGCTTTGGATCTTTTTAAAAAAGATCTGATATCTTACGAAGAAAAAGAAACCGCAGAAACTACCTATTACAGTGCCAAAGCAGACCTTCAGTCCACCGAAGCGAGACTCGCGCAGGCTAAATCCCAGCTTGATTCAAGCAGAGTCGACCTTGAATATACGATTATCAAATCCCCTATCGACGGAGTTGTTATCAACCGGAATATTAATGTTGGACAGACAGTAGCCGCAAGTTTTCAGGCGCCTGTCCTCTTTCAAATTGCAAATGACCTGAGCAAGATGCAGGTGGAATGCAGCGTAGACGAGGCAGATATCGGAAGAGTCAACGAAGGCCAGAAAGTTACCTTTACTGTGGATGCTTTTCCTAATGACAAGTTTCAAGGCATTGTTAGCCAGGTAAGATACTCACCTGAAGTGGTTTCCAATGTGGTTACCTATACTACCATTGTTGAAGTTGATAACGCAGAGCTTAAATTAAGACCGGGGATGACTGCCACAATCTCAATAGTAGTTGGGGAAGCGAAAAATGCCCTGCGTGTTCCCAATTCGGCTCTGCGGTTTACTCCTCAATTGAGTACTGAAGAAATGAAGCAGATATTTGAAGATATGCGCAAGGAAAAACAGGCTGAAAGAAGCACCTCGGCCAATGCTCAAGGGCAAGACTCAGAAAGGAAAGTGAGACAGGCATCCAATTCCGGACGTCAATTTGGTGAGGGAATGGGCCAGCAGTCTTCCCTCATGTCCTCTATGCCTCGAGTCTGGATTGAAGATGAAAAAGGAAAGCTTAAAATGATTTTTATAAAGACAGGGGTCACAGATAATATCCTGACAGAAATTGTCAGAGGGGACCTGAAAGAGGGCCAGCTTATCATCACCGGAGAAATCTCAGGAAAGCAAGGAGCCTCAAGTTCCAACAACCGGAGGCCTGGTGATATGTTCATGATAAGAAGGTAACAAATGATCAAATTTTAATAAGGAAAAAAAGAAAATGGACAGCAATAACAATCTCATACATTTAGAAAATGTCACAAAAACATACATCATGGGAGAAACACAGGTTCATGCTTTGGGTGGTATATCCTATGGTATCAAAAAAGGAGACTTACTGGCCATCATGGGACCTTCCGGTTCAGGTAAATCCACTCTTATGAATATTATAGGCTGCCTGGATAAGCCTTCAGGAGGAAAATACTTCCTGGAGGGAAAAGAAGTGTCTACTTATAATAAAAACCAGCTTGCCCATATCCGCAATAAAAAAATTGGATTCGTTTTCCAGAATTTTAACCTGCTTGCCCGGACTACTACCTTAGAAAACACGGAGCTCCCTCTTCTGTACTCAAATGTTCCTGCAAAAGAAGCTAGGGAGTTAGCCCTAAAATCACTCTCCTTGGTAGGCCTGGAAGGGCGAGAACTGCATAAAAGCAATCAGATTTCCGGTGGGGAAAAGCAACGTGTTGCCATTGCCAGAGCACTTGTCAATAATCCTTCTTTGATCCTGGCAGACGAGCCAACGGGAAATCTGGACTCCAAAACCGGCAAAGAAATAATTGATGTTTTTAAAATGCTCAATACCGAAAAAAATATCACAGTCATACTGGTCACGCATGACCCTAGTGTTGCTGCCATTGCTCGTAAAAAATTACATCTTAGGGATGGGCTTATTGTAAACGGAAAAACGGAGTAAAAAATGAAGATTATAAGAATAATTCGAATTTCTTTCAATGCACTGGGTCGAAATAAAATGCGTTCATTTCTCACAGCACTGGGGATCATAATCGGAGTCGGCGCAGTCATAGCCATGGTAAGCATTGGTCAAGGTGCCAGGGTGGAAGTCGAAGCACGCTTTAACTCAATGGGTACTAACCTGCTGTTTGTAAGGCCCGGCAGCCGTTCTTACAAGGGTCGGCACGGAGGCGGTGGAACATACGCCAACTTGATGGAAGCCGACGCCATAGCCATTCTGGAAGAATGCGATGCCGTTCAATATGTTTCACCCAATGTCAACACCCGTTCCCAGGTAATTTATCAGAATAAAAACTGGAATACTTCCATCTACGGAGTTGGTGACAAATATCCAGAAATTCGGAATTGGGAGGTTGCAGAGGGTGTTTTTTTTAACGAACACATGCTTAAGTCCGGACAAAAAGTCTGTATCCTTGGAAGCGAAGTCAATGAGAATCTTTTCGAGGGTGCATCTCCTATCGGACAGATTATAAGGATAAGAAAAATCCCATTTAGAGTACTCGGGGTCTTAAAATCCCGGGGGGAATCAGGAGGTTGGTTTAACAGGGACGATATGATTGCTATCCCTTATACCACCTGCCAAAAAAGGCTGCTCGGAATTAATTATATCCAGTCCATAGATGTTTCAGCCGTCTCAATGGCTAGAAGTGCTGAAGCCACACAGCAAATCGAAGAGGTCCTTAGGATAAGGCACAAAATTGCTCCTGGAGCAGAGGACGATTTTAATGTCAGGAATATGTCGGATATTGCTGAGGGAGCTGCCGAATCTACAAAAATTCTCACGATTCTTCTCGGGGGCATTGCATCCATATCTCTCCTTGTTGGTGGAATCGGGATAATGAATATCATGCTGGTCTCTGTAACCGAACGGATCCGCGAAATCGGGATCAGAATGGCGGTAGGAGCTAAGGAAAAACATATTCTTTTACAGTTCCTTATAGAAGCTGTTGTTCTGAGTGTCATGGGCGGACTGATAGGGATTTTATTTGGTTTGGGAGGTTCAGGCTTGATCTCCCATTTTTCAGGCATGAAGACTCTTGTATCTATGGATTCTATTGTTCTAGCCTTTATTTTTTCGGCTTCGGTCGGTGTGTTTTTTGGATTTTACCCGGCCCGCAAAGCCTCGAAGCTTGATCCGATTGATGCATTGAGGTATGAATAATAAAATTTCAACTCCGCTTAACCATATTGTATAAAGCAAAGAGTTAAAAACCAAAAACAAGGAGGAAAATAATGAATAAACGGATAATTGGAATATTACTGCTGGTGTTCTTTTATATGACAGCGCCCTCTCAAGCACAGCAACAGGAAAAAGGTTTATCTCTTTCCCTTGAAGACTGCATTATCAAAGCCCTTGAGAATAACCTCAACGTTGCTATTGAGGTTTTAAATCCAGACCTTGCAGAGATTTCAATCTCTTCTGCCAAAGAGAAATTTTTGCCTCAGCTTTCTATGGATTATAATATCAGGAATACAAATCAGGCATCTTATTCCTGGATCGAGGCTTCAGGCGATATTTCAACTGAAAGAAATGCCTATTCCACCCAGCTTTCGCAGTTAATCCCAACAGGAGGAAATTTCTCTATCTCTCTATCTTCTTCCAAATATGACTCCAACCAAAAATTCCAGACAATTAATCCACGCTACAGCAGCACTCTGACTTTCAATTTTACCCAGCCTCTCCTGAAAAATTTTGGCACCAAAATAAGCCGTAAAGAGATCATTGTTGCTCAGAACAACCTTAATATTTCAGAGGAGAACTTCCGAACATCTCTTCAGCAAACAATATACAGCGTAGAAGAGGGGTACTGGAATCTTGTTTATTCCAGGGAAATTCTGAAAGTCAGGCAGCAGTCCCTGAAGCTGGCTCAAGATTTGCTGGAAAAAAACAGGAGGGCTGTTGAAGTTGGGACCTTAGCCCCTATAGAAATCCTGAATGCTCAGGCAACTGTAGCCACTAGGGAAGCTGACATCCTTGATGCAGAGGCTCAGGTTAAAAATAACGAGGACATTCTCAAAACAAGGATCAATCTCTCGGCAGAAGGAAAAAGGGCAGGTCTGGCAAAGATAATACCGGCGGATACGCCAGAATACAAAAAGAAGGACATGGGTCTTGATGAAGCCCTTTCCATAGCTATGCAGAACAGGCCTGATCTTAAGGCCACGTTAATTGATTTAAAAAATAAGGAGATTAATTTAAGCTACACTAAAAACCAACTGCTTCCTGATTTAAGCTTTCAGGCTTCCTATTGGAGCCCGGGTGTATCAGGAACTCAAATCATATTTCCTACGGGAGATCCTTTTGGAGATCCAATCGCCATAATTCCTAAAGGATCATCGGATTCGTTAAAGGATGCGTTTGGCTTTAAATACAAAAACTGGTCTGTCGGATTAACGCTTTCTGTCCCGTTGGAGTCAATATTCTCACGTGCTTCATACGCACAGGCAAGAGTCAATCTAGAACAGGCAAAACTGCGCATGAAGAATCAGGAACAGCAGATCTTTCTTGAGATAAAAACCGCTGTAAGGGCAGTTCAGACAAATTACAAGCGTGTCCAGGCTTACAAGCTCGCAAGGGAACTTTCAAAGAAAAAACTAGAAGCCGAGGAAGAAAAACTCAAAGTCGGGCTTACTACCAACTATTTTGTCCTACAATATCAGACAGACCTTGCGACCTCACAGAGCCAGGAACTTAAGGCCATGATTGACTATAATCTTTCTCTGGCCCAATTAAGCCAGAAAATAGGAATGAGTCTTAAAGAAAGGAACATATCAATCTCCGGGTTATTAGGGAAATAGGCTGCGAAGAAGCGTATAACCTGAATTATTAATAAAAACTGCTGATACAATGAAGCAATTCAGGATGATAATTGAACAAAAGAAAGGAATAATACATGCAGAACGCTATAAGAAATATTCTTAAATCTATAAAAATCCTCCTTGTTTTGCCCATAATATTTTCAACACTCTGCTTCCCCATGGAAAACGGGGAAAACTACTATATCAAGATTCCAAGATTTTCATCTCCTCCTAAAATCGACGGCAAACTGGAAAACAATCTCTGGGGAAACGCTGCAATCATTACTTCTTTTACCCAATACGAACCTCAGGAAGGAGCCAGTCCCTCCGAAAAAACAGAAGCTTACTTTGGATATGACAGGAAAAACCTTTATATTGCTGTTTGCTGTTTTGATTCCAATCCTAAAGCAATCAGATCCAATCTTACTGAGAGAGATAAGGTGTATGGAGATGATGAAATCACGATTTATCTTGATACCTTTAACGATAAGAAACGAGCCTTTACTTTTCAAGTCAATCCATGCGGTGTTCAGACAGATGGAATTTTCACCGAATCACGGAGAAGAGGCAGAGGCCGTGGAGGCGGTGGGGGTGGAGGAGGAGGTGGATTCGACAGAATAGACAAAAACTGGGATACTTTTTTTACGACTGATGCACATATAGATGAAAAAGGCTATACTGTTGAGCTTGCGATTCCATTTAAAAGCCTGAGATTCCCTAATAAAAAGACTCAAATATGGGGTCTCCAGGTCATGAGAAGGATACGCAGAAAAAACGAACAGATGTTCTGGCATCCTCGTTCCAGAGATATAAACGGTTTCCTGATTCAATCCGGAACATTGGTAATCCTCGGGGACATCGAAAAAGGAAAAAATTTTGAAGTCATGCCCGTCATGATGGGATTGCAAGAATCGGGAGAAAAATTTAATCCGGAAGCAGGATTAAACCTCAAATACGGTCTTACTTCAGACTTAACAGCTGATTTAACCTTTAATCCAGATTTCAGCCAGATAGAAGCAGATATGCCGCAAATTGATGTAAACCAGCGCTATGAACTCTATTATCCGGAAAAAAGACCCTTTTTTCTGGAGGGGAAAGATCTGTTTGATACGCCCCTGGAGCTAGTATATACACGGAAAATAATCAATCCACAGTGGGGAACCAAGCTTACAGGCAAAATAGGAAAGAACACACTGGCTTTTCTCAGTGCTTACGATGAAAATCCGGCAGACATCGAAATCTATGATTCCACTAATAATGATACAGAAGAAGAAATCTCACAAAGAGGACTGGTCAATATCTTTCGGCTGAAAAGAGACCTATATCCCGAGTCCCATATTGGGCTTATTTTTACTGATAAAGAACAGGGATATTCAGGGGATTCCATAACGAGTAATTTTAACAGGGTAATAGGAATAGACGGACATTTTAAAATTCTGAATTATTACAGACTCTCCTTTCAAGTTCTTGGCTCGCAAACTAAAACAAGAGACGAAAAAACGAGTTTTGTGCCGGCAATGAAGTTTAACTTTAGCCGCAGAGCCCGACATTTGACATTCTCGGCAGATTATACAAGTCTTCCTCCTGACTTTGAATCCTCCACTGGGTTTTTTCGCCGAAAGGACATTCAATCCCTCAGTACACGTATAGGTTATGCCTTCCTTCCTCAGAACGATATAGTCGTCGATATCCGCCCTTCTCTTGAATATAAAAGAATTTACGATTTCAACAATACTCTTATAGACGAGCAATTTCAATTCGGCGGGTTTATTAGTGGATGGAGAGGGTCATTTTTATACGCATCTTTTACTTCTTCAATGGAAAGATATGAAGGAATAAATTTCCAAAAAAAATCATTCCGTGCAAGCATTAATTCGGATCCCTTTTCATGGTTTAACGGAAACATCTCTTATTCCTTTGGAGACAGTATATACTATGATGAAAACCCTTATTTAGGCTATAAGAGGTCTGTGGGATTCCGGATGACCTTTAAACCTCTCTCAAATCTACGGCTGTTCTATAATTATAAAAATGACAACTTTTCCATAAGTAAAGGTGGAGAAAATGTATATGTTGTTAATCTCATCAGCCAGCGCATAAGCTACCAAATCTCTCGTACCTTATCTGTCCGCCTAATCACAGACTATAATGATTACTATAAAAAACTCTACAACAGCATCCTCCTAAGTTATGTCTACAGGCCTGGAACAGTCTTTTACATTGGGGTAGATGACAACCAGGAAAAGGATGATTCGGGAATATTTGGCATTCAGGGAAGGTACTACTTCATGAAATTTTCCTACTGGTGGAGGCGCTGATAAATTTTGTTTAAAAGCAGTTTTCTTGATGTTTTTTGAAAAGAATGCTATCATAACAACTAATAGTGTAAAAATTTATTTCTTGCTTAAGCTTAATTCTTGGAGAAAATAATGGTGAATAGGAAATTAATCCGACCGAACTTCTCTGAATACAAGGAAAAAATGAAGCGGGAAGTTTCAAGAAAGAAACCACATCCTCCATTTGAGACGTTCGCGGAAAATTACTACTATCTCAAGCAGATGAACAAGAAGGTCCCTATAGGGGTTGTCTTTGTAGATGGGGAGACGATAGAAGGATATATTGAATGGTATGATAAAAACTGTCTGAAAATCAACAGAAATAACGATCCCAATCTTCTGATCTATAAGAACAGTATAAAGTATCTCTATAAGCTTGAGAGTAAAAAACAAGTTAAGCCGGCAAAAGAAACTGACGGATTTTATAAATTAGACTCAATAAAGAAGAAATGATCCCTAAAAAGATAGGGATAACTCTTGGAGATCCCGGGGGAGTCGGTGGAGAAGTAACTCTAAAGGCTCTCTCTTCACAAAAGTTCGTTTCCGGTACAAATTACATTCTTTTCGGATCAAGGGTACTGCTTGATGAAGAGATAAAAGCTTTTGGCCTTAATCTAGAAATCCCCACATTAAACAAAAATGAAAAATTTTCCCGTTCTTTTATTTCACTTTATGAAGTTGAAACACCAATAAAGCATATAAAGAAAGGGGCTCCATTTAAAGAAAACGGAGAGGCCTCTTTCCGTTTCTTTGAAGAGGCTGTTAAACAAGCTAGAAAAGGAACAATTGCATCCATTGTTACTGCTCCAATATCCAAACATTCTTGGCAGCTTGCAGGAATTAAATTTGCAGGTCATACAGAGTATCTGAGCTTGATCTATCCGCGAGCCATAATGTCTTTCTGGTCTGACAGGTTAAATGTTGCTCTTTTTACTCACCACATTCCTTTGAAAAAAGCAATAAAAAGAATAAAGAAAGACACTCTTCTTGACTTTTTTTTGCACCTTAACAGCAGCATAGAAAAGTTGTGTGTTGGGAAGCACAGTTTTCTGGTTTCCGGACTGAACCCACATGCAGGAGAAGAAGGCCTTTTAGGCAGAGAAGAACTCGATGAGATAATTCCCGCTGTTGAAGAAGCAAAGAAAAAAGGCCTCCCTATAAGTGGGCCTTTTCCTCCAGATACTGTTTGCAGGGAGGCCTTTAACCATCCTGATAAGATTGTTATTGCTCTCTATCATGATCAGGGTCTTATTGCTTTTAAACTGCTTTCATTCGATACAGGAGTAAACGTAACATTAGGCCTTCCATTTATCAGGACTTCTCCTGATCACGGCACTGCTTTTGATATCGCAGGTAAGGGGATAGCCAATCCTCTGAGCATGGGTGAAGCCATAAAATTCGCAGTTAAATCGTGTAAATAAAGCAGGATAACTATGAAAATTTGTACATTTATGTGAACTCTATAAATGCAAGGAAAAATCTAGTATAAAAACATAGAGGTGCAAAACAGGAAAAGCTGAAATGAAGAAAGATTATGTAATTGGGGTGGACGTTGGTGGAACCAAAATCGAGGCGTGCCTGCTCGATTCTGACCAGAATCTGTTATCTCGTTACAGGGAGCCGTCCGGAGCTTCCCGCGGATTTGAATATGTAATAGAAAAAATTACAAAGGTCATATTGAAAGCAGCAGGAGGAAAACAATTCTCAGCAGTCGGCATTGGGACTCCGGGAACATATGTTCCTTCAGAAGGCCGTTTGTTCGGCTCGCCGCATACTCCAGTTTATGAATGTCCGGGCTTGATTAAAAGCTTGGAAGACAGATTAACCGTGCCTGTACTGGTCGAAAACGATGCAAACTGCCTGGCTCTTGCAGAATATTATGCGACCTGTGTTGGAAAGTATCATTATGTTATTGCTGTTATTCTAGGGACAGGGGTGGGCAGCGGCCTGATTTTGAATGATAGACTGTACCGGGGTGTGCTGGGTGGAGCAGGGGAAATCGGCCATGCTGCAATCGATATAAATGGAAGAAGATGTGAATGCGGGCGCAGAGGTTGTGCCGAAGCCTATCTTTCCGGTCCCAGTCTAATCAGAAGGTTTCATGAAATGAGCGGAAAAAAACTAGGCGTACAGGAAATATATGCTCTATATCAGGCTCGAAATCCGCAGGCTGTCCGCTTTTTTGATGAAAGCTGCAAAATAATGGCCGGAATGTTGGCGAATGCGGTAACTATCCTTGACCTTGATGCCATAATTCTTGGAGGGGGTGTTTCTAATCTCCCGATCTGGTACGAAAAAGTTCCATCTTTGCTTATGAAATCGGTATTTGGTGTGGACAGGAAACAAATCCCTCTAATCAAGGCCAAGCTTGGAGATTCAGCCGGAGTTTTTGGTGCAGCATACCTGGCACTGCGCCACTGCGGATATATGGATTTTTAATCAAGCTTCCGAATCGCTCTGATTTCTGACCGACCTGACTGGATTGTTGTATTTTGCATCCTGAAATAGAAATAAGAAACAACAGTGCCAAAATCAAAGTTCCAGCATGTTTTTTCATGGCACCTCCTGATACTTTAATATCAATAATCCAGGTTGATTATTAACCTGAGACAGGCCTTCAATCAGCAGACAGTGACTACCAGGCCATAAGGACTTATCTCGTAATCAAAAAACCTTGCTAGGCGGTTAGGGGGAGCACTTTTCATCAAGCTGCGGGCAGCTTCTGCATCTTCGGGGGATTTGCATATGACAAGTAAAAATCCTCCCCCCCCAGCACCAAGCAGTTTAGCGCCGTACATATACGGTTTAAATTTATTAAGAATTTCTTCAATAATGGGATTTGTCGAATCCGGATCGATCTGCTTGTTAAGCCTCCACGCCAGATCAATCATTTCTCCAAATTGTTTCATGTTTTTACAAGCCATGGCTTCCATAATCAAAGGGGGCAGCTTATGGAGTTTTCTCAGAGTGGCCATGGATCCCCTGTTATGGTCAAGATAATTGCCGACAACATTTCGCAGTATATTCTTTGCGAGACGCCTTAATCCTGTATAGTAAAGCAAGGTTTGTCCGTCATTGGACTTCGGGTTAAGCACATCCGAAGGAACATAATGAATTCTCGGGTCCGGAATCATGCCTGGTCCGGTATTGATTACTTTCACGCTGTCAACAGTTCCACCTATCTGGTCCTGCCAACCGCCCCCTGTAGTTAGCTCCTGTTCGAGCTTTAAAACACAATGGAAAAGCTCGCGATTGATCAGCTCTTTTCCTACCATCCGGTTGATCACAGATATCAATACAGCTCCCATAATGCTTGAAGTTCCGAGCCCGCTACCGCCTGGAATAGCCGCAAGAGTGGTCAGATCTATTCCTCCCCCGAATAGTCTGAGCATTTCCTCGAGAGTACTGGTTCCTTCCCAATCAATATTGTTTTTTTCTGTTGATTTAGAGATTGCAGACCCGAGGCTATGTATTACCCGTGAAAATTCGAGGCGTTCCAGACCCGGGACAGCTTCTTTTTTGCCATATTGCCTGTAAGCTTCTTTAATTATATTTATTACCAAGCTTAAACGATCCGATTCCGTTAAATTTCTAAAAATAAATGCCAGGTCTTCTGCAGAAAAGCTACTCTGGAATCGAAACATCCATCGTATGGAACGACAGACTATTTTGACACGATTGTCTACCCGTCTTTTATAAAAAAAAGCATGGTCTACCAGGTTGGCGATTTCTTCAAGACTATATCTATCAGTAGTTATCCATGCCTGTTTTTCCCTCTTTGAAGATTTTGTAGGATCAAACATCCATAGCCATTTCATGTAATCCTGATGGAAAGATACTGCTGGGAAAATGCGGGCATTCCAGATGTTTTTTTCATTATCCGGTAAATCCTTGGGCCACAAATCTTCATTAGAGGCTCCAACCGCTTTTATCCAGTCAGTGGCAGGAATACCGCAGATTATTGCCCCTCTTTCTACAGAAATTTTAAATTTGTCGTCGATTCCGTATATTCTTACAAACCAAACCTGCTTGTCGTTTTGACTGGAGCCTCTTATGACATCCAGGCAGCATTTCTTGGGAATCGATAAGGGTTCTTCTATATTCAATCCAACAACAACATTTTCACCGCCAAGAGTTAAGCCTGATTTTATTCTGCATCCTTCAATCCACGAGCTCACGCCTGTAATGTGGCTGTCATCTGTTATTTCATTGTTAATACTCAAACAATCATAATGACGGGAGGGGGCGTGATTTTTACTCAATAAATCAGTGCCGCTCTCTATAAGTTGGTGCATTGTGCCGAAATGCAAAAAATTGCAATTTGACAAGGTGTGTACATGAAAAGGAATCTCTGATATGGTCTTAAAGATTTTTTCTAAGAAGGCTTTGCTAATCTTTGAACCTCCAGCATGAAGGGAACTGTGATAGTGGGGAAAATATTCATCTTTTCCCATGGCACAACATATCTCGCGATAGAGGTCGAGCCCTGAAGCAGTAATTTCCTGAGTTAAAAGACCATCCCATACAAATTTTCCTTTATTATTTTCGCTGAATTCACAAAGCTGGAGTAGCTTCACGGCAGCAGATGCATCAAGATTCATAACGCCTATATCCAGCAATGACTGCCCGTATCGATTTACTTCTCCATATTTGTTCTGTTCTCTAATAGAAGGTTTTTGCAGAAACATTCTGACTGTTCCGCTGTGTCCAGAGCAGAACACTCCGTGGTTCTTTGCCACGCCTAGGGAAGCAAGACAGCCAAGACAGGTAATACCCTGCTCTGCAAAACAAACTTCTTCTGGATTGAAATCGAGGAGTACATCCCCCGTGGTTATAACGATCTGTCCTTCCCCTGATTCAGACACAGGCAGTTTAAGATAGACAGGCAGGAGCCGGTCGAATAATGTTGTTCCCAGAGCACTGTCTGACTCTCCAGGTAAGGGCATGAAGATTTTTCCGTATGGGCCATAAGCCGGCAGCCTTCTGGAGTCACCTCCGGCATGAATAATTAAGATCCGCAGCCGTTGAAGAATTTCCTGCCATGCTGATGGAGACTTTGAATAACCTAAACACCCTGCCAGTTCCCGCTGGAGAACTTTCATGATACAAAGGATTGTGCTTCCGCCGCTTCCAATGCGCCTGTCGCCGGGATCGGAAACTACCATAATCTGCTTAACGTCTTGAATAAGACCTAATTTTTGCCTCAACTGAAGCTGGCTTTTATATGCAGCAGATTGCTCTTCGTTTGAAGCTGTTAAAATAAGATAATCCCAGGGCTTTAACAGCTTATGCATGGTATCCCCTTGACATAATAAAATATCCTTTTAGTTTGGGCACAGATTATTTATTGGCGTCAACCTGAGACTTAACCCAGGGATAAGTAAGAGCAACACCTTCTTTTAGCGAAAACCCGGGTTTCCAGCCGATGGAAGTTATTCTATCAATACAGAAATTTCTTGCTTTAACTCCGACAGGCCCTTCAATATGTTTGATATATATTTTCTTTCCGGCAACATCAGCAATTGTTCCAACTAGTTCATCTACAGAAACATATTCCTGGCGTCCAATATTGACACCGTTTTCAAGCTCTGACTGCATAAGTATTACGATTCCATCGATCATGTCATCAATATACGTATATGCACGCATTGCTGTCCCATCCCCCCACACTTCTATTATTCCTCCATCCTCGGCTTCTGCTATTTTTCTAGAAAGTGCCGCCGGGGCTTTCTCTCTACCTCCGTGCCATGTTCCTTCCGGTCCATAACAGTTCTGAAAACGTGCAAGCCTGATTATAAGTCTATATCTCCGGCCGTAAGCCATTGCCATTCTTTCGGCATAAAGTTTTTCCCAACCGTATTCGTTATCCGGCTTGGCAGGATAGGCCTCATCCTCTGACAATTCGGCCTCATCATAACCCATGTCTCGGTAAACACAGGCAGAAGAAGAAAAGAAATATCTTTTTACACCGCTCTTAGCACTTGCATCAATCATGTTAATATTGATCAACGCGCTGTTCCGCATTATTTCACACTCGGCAGAATGAATAAATCCCATGCCTCCCATATCTGCAGCTAATTGAAAAACTTCATCAAATGCTTCTCCTTCAGGGGTTATAACCGCATTCTTACAATTTTGCTGTTCTCTGAGGTCCAAGACAAGAAACTCATCGGCCGCTGTTTCAGAATATTCAGGCTTTTTAATATCCGCTCCACGAACCCAGTAACCATCTTTTTTTAGCCTTTTTACAAGATGACTTCCTATAAAGCCACCTGCCCCACATACTAATGCTTTGTTCATGATTTTGTCCTTTTAAGTAAATATAAAAAATTTATAACAAAGGGAAAACTTGAAGTCAAATGGAAATAAGCCGCCACTTTCTAGGAAATAGCATGGTTGCTGAAGATAATCCACTTTAGGCTAAGTAAGTATTTTTCTTTTGAAATAATTCATTTTATTAAATATAATTTCTATATTCGTTAAGTGCTAAAAGCAGGAGGAAAAAATAAAAAAAGTTATTTGTTTAATCGTTATCCTGGCAGCTGGCTATCTTGCTTACAATCACTTCGCAGGCAGAGATCTTTCTGAAGAAGAGCAGCAACTAAAGATGCTGGAGAAAGATTATAATGCTGCTTTGTCCCGGTACCAGCAGGCCATGCGTATGTCTGGGGTTAGCGGCATGGATGTTACTGCTGATGCACAAGATGTTATCAACACTGTTGAAGAGTTAAAACAAGATGTTATAAGGTTAAAAAAGCGGCTGGCAGGAGAGTCAGCATTGAAAAAGGCTGAATTGCTCGAAGAAAAGATGGAGACTTTTCTAAAGGATAGACGATAAATAGAAAAGGGTTACATTAGTACATTCAGGAACAAGCAGTGATATTGAAGCGGACTGTACAGTTGACTTTATTGTAAACAATCTTAATAGCAGCTAGTCTAGCCCATATTTTACAAGATAAATGAGATAGTTCTCTTCTGTAGCGCCAGTAAAAGCTTTAATAAAGTTGATAGAATTTCAGAAAATTGTGAAAATTATTTTCTTTGAAAGATAGTTAAAAATTATTTATGCTAAAGTTAGAAAAAAAATGCAGAAGAAAATTGTAATCATTGACGACGACAGAGTAACTCTGGCTATGCTTGAAAAAGCATTAATCATGCGTGGATTTTGGGTTTATAGCGCCAAAGATGGAGCAGAAGGCTATAAACTAGTTAAACGTGAAAAGCCAGATGTTTTAATCACTGATATGTTAATTCCAAAGGTTCATGGATTAGATCTGTGCAAGAAAATTAAAGAATCTTCTGAGCTTAATCACATCAAGGTCATATTGATGACTGCTGTATACAAAGGCATCGCTCTCAGGCGTGAAGCAATGGAGTGCATGGCAGACGATTTTATGGAAAAGCCAGTTGATATAAAAGATGTTATTAGCCGGATATATAAACTGCTGAATATGGAGGAAACAGACAAAGAAACTAAATAAAATATTCAGGGAATCTTAATAGTTTCTTTTCATCTCTTGTTAAGTTGTACTCAATCAGCCTCGACTTGCTTACATCACTATGATTTTTAATATATTATTTTTCTTACTTTAGTTAAATATCCTTGTGAAAATTGATACAATATTTCCAGTCCTATAAAAATAAATTTGGACATAGAAAAGGAAATAGGCCAATGGAAAAAGTTGATATTACAATTATCGGGGCAGGAGTCGTAGGACTCGCTATTGGAGCCAAACTTGCAAGTCTAAATAAACAAATGTTCATATTAGAAAAAAATACAAGCTTTGGCCTAGAAGCAAGCAGCCGTAATAGTGAAGTGATTCATTCAGGGCTGCATTACAAAACTGGGTCCTTGAAAGCAAAAATGTGTGTAAGAGGCAACAATCTTCTATACAGATTATGCGAAAAAAGACAGATAGGATTTAACAAAACAGGAAAGTTAATCATTGCCCGTGATGAATCTGAAATGAAAGTTATTGAGCGGATGAAATTGCAAGGTGAGCAAAATGGAGTTGAAGGCTTGGAAATATTAAGCAAGAAAGAATTGAATAAGACAGAAGCCTATGTTAAAGGTTTTGGCGCACTATGGTCTCCCTCAACAGGGATAATAAATTCACATGAACTTATGAATTTTTATGTGAAACAATTCGAGAAGGAGGGTGGTATTATTGTATACGATTCAGAAGTAACAAACATAGAGCCTTCGTCTAGAGGGTATATTTTAACAATCAAAAAGGAAAACTACCATTTTCTATCCAAGATTGTTATAAATGCTGCAGGATTATTTTCAGACCATATAGCATCTAAGGCCGGTATAGATATTGACAGTGAAGGATACCGTCTCAGATATTGCAAGGGTGAATACTTTTCCCTACGAAGAAAACTGGATGTAAGCCGATTGATCTATGCAGTTCCTCCCGATGAACTTGGTCTTGGGATTCATCTCGTTATAGATATTGCTGGGGGTATGAAGCTAGGGCCTAATTCCTTTTATATTGATAATATTGACTACAGAGTAGATACAGACCACAAACATGAATTCTACACAACTGCAAAAGATTATTTCGATGATATCAATGAAGAAGATCTTTTTCCTGACACTGCGGGCCTAAGGTCCAGGCGGAAGCATGGTGACGGTGACGGATTTAGAGATTTTATTATCAAGGAAGAATCCATAAGAGGGCTTCCAAATTTTATTAATCTTATAGGAATAGAATCCCCGGGCTTGACTGCTGCCCCAGCAATTGCAGAATATGTTGCCAGCCTGGTTCTGTCAATGCCAGTTTTTTAACTCTGCTCTCATCTCTCTGTCTCGATCCCTCTCACGGATGGCCTCTCTCTTTTGATATGCTTTCTTACCTTTACCAAGAGATATTTCAACTTTCACGTTTCCTTGATTGCTAATAAAAACTTTCGTTGGAATAAGAGTCAGACCTTTTTCTTTTACTTTTCCTGTCAGACGTTTTATTTCCCTGCGATGAAGCAGTAGCTTTCTTTCTCTTAGGGGGTCATGATTAAACCTGTTTGCGGCTTCATAGGGGTTAATATGGCAATTAATAAGAAAAATTTCCCCTCTTTTGATTTCTGCATAGCTTTCTTTCAAACTTATTCGCCCTTCTCTGATAGATTTAACCTCGCTCCCGAGCAGGGAAATCCCGGCTTCATACTTTTCCAGTATTTCGTAGTTAAAAAAAGCCTTTTTATTTTTTGCGATTATTCTCATTATAATCTTTTTGTCTTAAAACAATCTTAATTAACTCGATATGCCGCTTTTTCATTTTTTTTACTTCAAAGCTGTGTCCCTTGTACTCTAAAACATCTCCATCTTGAGGTATTTTACCAAATTCGTTAAGATAAAACCCGGCCAATGTTGTGTATTCCCCTGTCACAGGAATATCAATGGGGATATCTTGATTAACTTCTTTTATTGCAGCATTCCCTCTTACAATATAGATATTTTCATTTGCCTTAATAATCAGTTTTTCTTGTTTGGCATCATACTCGTCCTGGATTTCTCCAACTATCTCTTCAATTATATCCTCAAGAGTTACAATCCCCTCCATATTACCGAATTCATCCACTACAAAAACCAGCTGAGTTGCACTCTCCTGCATTTGAATCAAGACATTTTCTAGAGAAGCCGATTCCGGCACAAAAAGAGATTTCCTTAAGAGTTTTTTTATGTTAATTTCATTATTATGAATAAGATATGGAATAATATCTTTTGCATGGATGATCCCTTTGACATTGTCCAAGCGGCCTTTATAGACAGGGAATCTAGAAAATCCGGCGGTGCGAATTAGATCGATTATCTGTGCTGGTAACGATTCTATCTCAATTGCCACGACTTTGGGGCGGGGAACCATAATTTCTCTGATTGGGCGAGACCCGATCTCGAGAACCCCTGAAATCATCTTTTTACGGAGAGAAGACATACCTTTGACTCCCATTGAGAACAAAACTTTTATCTCCTCTTCATTAAGAGATGGATATCTCCCGGCCGTTTTTCTTTGTGATGGAAATATCATGCGGGTTACTAAAGTAAATATCTTTACAAGGGGATAAAAAAACGCAATAAAGAATCTTACTGGCCGTACGAATAAAAAAGAAAGCTTAACAGGATTATAAGCAGCATATGTCTTTGGTGTGATCTCGGAAAAAACGAGAATCAGGAAAGTTGTTACTACTGTAGCCAGAACAACAGCCTGGTTTTTATTAGAAGGCATGAAGGAGACAAAGATAAAAGTGGCTATTGAGGCCGCTGCGGTGTTAACCAGAGTATTGCCGATGAGAATAGTGGCGAGCAGGTCATCCACTCTTCTGAGCATTTTCCTGACTAACTTTGCGTTTTTGGAACCTTCCTTTTCTAAATAATCAATTCTGTAAGGATTAGCTGCTACAAACGCTGTCTCCGAAGAGGAAAAAAATGCGCTTAACAGAAGAAACAGAAAAAAAAGAAGAATGGCAGGAAATAGCATAATTTAAAAATCAAGTATCTACTTGGCTGGGAACATTTTCAAAGCATAAGGATAAACTGTCAAAAACTCTTTTTTCTATATTAGAACACGGAATACAGGATACTTCAGAAATCTCTGAAACCACAAGATCTTTTGCTTTTTCCATCATTTTTTTCTCTCTAAAAGAAAGAGGCTTGATTAAGCTCAGGTAATAAAGGCTCTTCAAGACTAATGCGATATCGAGGATATGTCCACCTCTCATAAGCTCAAGATATCCTTTATATCTTCCTTTCCAGTTCATAGCAACATCAACGAGCCCACTTCTCATGAAATTAAAAACTTTTTCAATATTGTCTTCTGAAACTGGCTTTCGGATTCCTATTTCTTCTGTGTTAGAAGAAGGGATTAAGACCAATGTGTTATTAGAAATAATTCTTACATGATAGAGATTAAAACTTTCTCCAAAATAATTTTCTTGTTTTATATCTTCTATAACCCCAATTCCTTGATTGGGATAAATTATTTTATCTCCAATCTTAAATAAATTCATTTTTCCTTATTATAATGAATTATGAAATAATAGTCAAATTCAGGATGGACAAGGTTGTTTACCCCTCTCCATAGCAAACGTTGAGCTTACGTTTTTTTTCAATGGAGTCAGATAAAATGCATGTAAACAAATGAATTTGAGAGTATGGAGGAAGCAACATTAAAAGATTTAGTCTTTATGAGTCGATCTTCGAGGGAATCCGACGCTAAGTCGGGCCTGATGGATGTGTGAGCACTGTAGAATCAATATAGCGGTGTTAATGGTGGCTCGCGGACATTGTGGCGGTGCTTAAGATAAACATGCGGAGTTCCAGCAGAGCCGAGAAGATCGGGGAAGAAATGGCGTTAAAAATCTTAGTGGAGCGCAGACATGCCATCAAATTCATTCGCTCCTCTTCCTCTTGTCTTCTAATCAGGTATCTATTATTGCGATGAACCTTATTTTCCAGCTTGACAGAAGTCTACAAGTTTATTAACATATTTTACTCAAAGATAAAAAAATGAAAAGAACATTTCAACCAAACAGAAGAAGAAGACATAAAACTCATGGCTTCCTAGTTCGCATGAAGACTAATGGTGGCCAGAATGTCATTAAGAATAGAAGAAAAAAAGGCAGAAAAAAACTTTCCGTTTGATGTCTGAAACTCTTAACCCTAAAGAGAGGATAAGAAAAAAGGAAGATTTTTTATTTCTTTATAAAAAAGGCAAACGTTTTAGAGGAAGATATTTTACGCTTATTTATCTCTCTAATAAGTTAAGTTTTTCCAGAATGGGTGTAGTCGTTAGCAAGAAAACAGGCAATTCGGTTCAGAGAAATAAAATAAAGAGATGGATAAGGAATTTATTCCGGAGCAATAAAGAATTCTTTAATAACCCTATGGATATTATCATTATTGTAAAAAAAGAGATTCAGGAAGCATCATGGCTTAATCTTCAAGAAGATTACATCAATGCTGTAAAATCAATTAGCCTGAATTATTCATAAAAATTGCCGAGACAATGAAACAATTAAAATCATATCAACCTCGGAGTAGCCTAGGTCGTAATAGATCTGGTTGGCTTATGAATGATTCAGAATAGTTAGTGAAATCAAACTTAATGAAAAATATTGCTTTATTCTTAATAAGGAGCTACAAATCCTTAATCTCTCCTCTTATGGGTAACCACTGCCGCTTTTATCCTTCATGTTCAATATATACTTATGAAGCAATAAAAAAGTACGGCCTGATCAAGGGAATATTTCTAGGAACAAAAAGGCTCCTTAAATGCCATCCGCTTCACCCTGGAGGAGTCGATCCTGTTCCATAAAGGATTTAAAAATGGAAAAAAGATTATTATTAGCTATTGTCCTCTCTTTCTTGGTCTTATTTCTATGGCAGGCTATTTTCTTTAAGAAAGAACCTCCGCCAGAACCGATTTCAAAGCCTGCAATGGAAATTGAACAAAAATCTGAGGCAAGCTCTCTCCAAAAAGAAGGTGTGACTTTTCCCGAGGCCATAAAAAGTGCGGAAAAAATTGACTTTCAACCTGTCTATGAGCAAATCGAAAAACAAATTGTTGTTGATACGTCATTATATCGAGCTGTATGGAGTAATAAAGGGGCCTTGTTAAGGAGCTGGAAATTTAAAGAATTTAAAGATGAGGACAAGGAAGACCTGGAACTCATTTCTGCCCATTCTGAAGAAATAGATAAATACCCATTTTTACTGAGTACGGGTGATTCTTTCTTTGATGATGTAATTAACAAAGCCTTCTATAAATCTTCAAGGAAGACATTGGATTTGAGAGAAGGGCGGAGAGAAGAACTGCATTTCCAGTATGCTGACGGGAAAGGAAACAGAGTCGAAAAAACCTTTACATTCAAAGATGGCAAATATGATGTTGATATCAACATAGAGGTCTGGAGAAATAGTCAGAAAATTGAACCTAACATTATCTGGGGGCCTAGCATTGGCAACCCTTCAGCAGTAATCCAAAAACAGCGATTTGGAAGGACAAGAGGAATATCAGTATATTCAGGGAAAAAGGTCTTGCATCAAGAAGAAAGAAAATACAATGCTGATAATCCTGGAGAAAATACTCATTATCATATTAAGTGGGTAGGTTATGAGGACCAGTATTTTACAGCACTGTTTCTTACCTCTCCACAAGAGGGGAGTGCTACTTTCCTGAGGGAGGAAAAGAACCAGGTCCCATATTTTTTTCTCTCTGTAAGCAGCACTGAGAAAGCCTTTATTGGTCCCAAACAATTCGACACTCTGAATACATTTGGCCATGAAACAAAAAAGATAATAAGATTTGGCCTCTTCGGATTTATAGCTGAGATTCTTTACAAAGCGATTAAATCTACCCATAAAGTATTCCCCAACTGGGGATTTTGCATCATCATCCTTACAATTATAATTAAAATCATCTTTTTCCCTCTGACTTACAGCAGCACAAAATCAATGGCAAAAATGCAGGAAATCCAGCCTAAAATAAAAGCTCTTCGAGCCAAATATAAAAAAGCCAAACAAGACATTGCCCAGCGCCGCAAAATGAATGAAGAAATGATGAAGATTTATAAGGAACATGGCATAAACCCTGCTGGAGGTTGCCTGCCCATGTTGATTCAGCTCCCTATTTTCTGGGGTTTTTTCAGGCTCCTTATAATCGCTGTTGAATTTAGACAAAGTCCTTTTATCTTTTGGATAAAAGACCTTTCAATTAAAGATCCATATTATGTGACTCCAATATTAATGGGGATAACACAATTTATCAGTCAAAAGATGACTCCTACATCTGCTGAACCTACCCAGCAAAAAATGATGCTTATCATGCCGGTAATTATGACTATCTTTTTCATGAACTTTCAAAGCGGTCTTGTTCTTTACTGGCTGACAAACAATATTCTACAAATCGGACAACAATACATCATGAATCGTTACTTACATAAAAAAAAGAGGGTTCCTCATGGAAAAAAACGAAAAAAATGATTTAGAACAAGAATTCAAGGGAAGGAATCTGGAAGATGCGATTAGTCTTGCCGAGCATGTTTTAAAACTTACCCGTGACCAGATTAACTATGAGGTTGTTGCAGAAAAAACTAAACTATTCGGGATCGGTAGCAAAGAAATCGTTATCCGTACTTGGCCAAAAAAAAGGTCAGGAGAATTAGCTGTTACAGACTTCCTTGATAAACTACTTGCCCTCTATCCACTTGATATCAATTACTACACAAAGAAAAAAAACGATATGATTTATATTATTTTCGATGGTGAAGATAAACACTTGCTACTTTGGAAAGACGGTTTGCTTCTTATATCATTTCAGCACATTCTCAACAAAGTTTCTACGAAAAAAGTTCAGACTGACTGCGACTTTTTCAGACAGCGGAAAGAACGCGAATTGAAAGATTATGTCCAAAATATTGCGAACCAAGTACAAAAATCCGGTCGAAACGAGATCCTGGATTTGATGAATCCCTATGAGAGACGGATTGTTCATGTTGCCATTAATCAATTTCCGGGAATCACAACAGAAAGTATCGGTGATGGCTTTATGAAGAAAATAAGGATTTTCCATGAAAAAGAATAGCATACTACTCAATATATCGTTTTTATTGTTAATATAGAATATTATAATTCAATCCGAGTATTCTCTGTATTTTTCTAGATCCATTTTTTCTTTACGTTTTATATTTCACAGTTTAATATATAAGAATGTTTTCAGACACGATTATTGCTATTTCAACTCCTCTTGGTCAGGGTGCGTTGGGGATTGTACGTCTGAGTGGAGAAAGGTCACTTAATATTGCAAAAAAAATATTCAAACCTAACAAAAACAGCATAAAAATTCCAATTAGACGTCCAATGCTTGGAATCATTTATAATCCTGGCGAGAAAGAATATTTTGAAAAAGCTTATATGACTTATTTTAAGGGCCCTCATAGTTATACATCAGAAGATGTCGTGGAGATTAGCTGTCATGGAAGCCCTTTAATTCTTGGAGAAGTAGTCCGTCTGGGAATAAAAGAAGGAGCGAGGCATGCCAGGCCTGGAGAGTTCACTCTTCGAGCTTATCTTAATGGAAGAATTGATCTCCTCCAGGCAGAAGCAGTTAATGATATTATTAAGGCCTCTACATTGAGACAGGCAATAATATCCTTTCACCAGCTGGAAGGAGGACTTTCAAAAAGGGTATATTCAGTTCGTAGTAAGATTATCCATCTCTTGTCTCAAATCGAAGCCAGCATTGAATTTCCTGAAGATGGCCTGAAAATATCTTCAAAACAAATCACCAAGACAATAGAAAAGACAATATTTGCCGTCAGGCAACTTACTGATAGCTACGATCTTGGGAAAAGTCTTATGAAAGGCCTGAATTTAGCTATCACAGGGAGAACAAATGTCGGAAAGTCAACATTATTTAATTCTCTTCTTGAAAAACAAAGAGCTATAGTAAATCCGAATCCAGGGACAACAAGGGACTACATACAGGAAAAAATAAAAATAAAGGACTCGTTTTTCAACCTGACTGATATGGCAGGCCTGGATAAAACTGTTCGCCCAGTTGAAGAAGAAGCTATGAAGAGAAGTAAAAAATTAGCATCTGAGGCCAATGGGATTCTTCTTGTGATTGATGCTTCTCGAGAAGAGACTGTAGAAGACTTCAAGTTAATTAAAAAATTCAAAAATAAAAAAATGCTCCTCTTGTTAAACAAAATCGATCTTCCAGTGAAAATAGATATAAAAAAAATCAAAGAAATGAATAAAGCTCTTCCGGTTATAAGTATTTCTGCCTTAAAGGGAATCAACCTTGGAAAACTCAAAGAAAAAATCCACGAGATATTTATCCCGGGGCAAAGCAGAAATAAAGAGGTTATCCTCCACCTAAGACAAAAATTTATTCTTGAGGGCATCTTTAATTTATTGACTAAAGCTATACAACTCCTAAAAGATGGCTACTCCGAGGAAATATATTCAGAAGAAATACGAAAAACAATACAACTGATGGGTCAACTTACAGGCGAGATTCGTACGGATGAGATAATTGAAGATATATTCAATCATTTTTGTATCGGGAAATAGAAAAAATGAACATTATTGGTGAATATGATGTTATCGTAGTCGGTGCAGGTCATGCGGGTTGCGAAGCTTCCTATGCAGCAAGTACAATGGGCCTTGAAACTTGCCTTATTACTATAAATCTTGAGACAATCGCTCAGATGTCATGTAACCCGGCAATAGGAGGCCTTGCCAAAGGACATCTGGTCAGGGAAATAGATGCTTTGGGTGGTCTAATGGGGCTTATGGCTGACGAAACAGGCATCCAGTTCAGGCTGCTAAACAGAAGCAGAGGAGGTGCAGTTCAAGCACCAAGGGCTCAATGCGATAAGGCCGTCTATAGACTGACTATGAAAAAATGGTTGGAAAAAGTCCCAAATTTAACGCTTTTCCAGGGGATAGTTACAGAAGTTCTTTCAAAGAATAGCAAAGCATGCGGCGTAAAAACAAAAGAAGGTAGTGAATTGCATGCCAGAGCTGTTATCCTCACCCCTGGAACTTTCTTAAACGGCCTTATTTATATAGGGCTTAATAGCTACCCTGCCGGAAGAGCCAACGAACCTGCATCTCAAGAGTTGAGTAAAAGTTTGAAAAAATTAGGCCTGAACATGTTCCGCTTGAAAACAGGCACGCCTATGAGGCTCTATAATGAAAGTATTGACTGGCGGCAGTTTGATCCTCAACCAGGAGATGAAAAGCCGGTTCCTTTTTCTTTCCGAACGAAGAAACAGTTGCAAAACAAGATCGTATGTTATATTGGACACACTAACTCAAAAACTCAAGAGATCATCCTTAAAAACCTGAATAGATCTCCTCTCTACAGTGGAAAAATAACAGGTATCGGCATACGTTACTGTCCTTCAATTGAAGATAAGGTTGTTAAATTTCCCCATCACAAGAGGCATCAATTTTTTCTGGAACCCGAAGGGATTGAAACGGAAGAAATTTATGTTAACGGTGTCTCATCAAGTCTACCTATTGACATTCAAAAGGAAATTCTTAGGAGCATACCAGGATTAGACCAGGCAAGAATCATGAGGCCAGCTTACGCTATCGAGTATGATGCTGTAAATCCTATACAGCTTCGTCCTACTCTTGAAATAGAAAACATCGAAAATTTATACCTTGCCGGACAGATTAATGGAACTTCGGGCTACGAAGAAGCAGCAGCCCAGGGTTTAGTGGCAGGCATAAACGCTGTTTTAAAAATAAAAAGAAAAAAACCATTCATTCTACGGAGAGATGAAGCGTATATAGGTGTCTTTATTGACGACCTCATAACAAAAGGAGTAGAAGAACCTTATAGACTCTTTACTTCCAGGGCAGAATATCGTCTGCTCCTACGGATTGATAATGCAGACAAAAGGTTAATGAAATATGGTAATCAACTTGGACTTATTGATGAAAAAACTTGGGAAGCATTTCTGGAAAAGCAGGAACGGACGAATAAAGTCATGAATTTCCTCCAAAAGGAAAAGATAATTACGAAAGGCAGAGAAAAAATTTCTTTAAAGGACTTATTAAAAAAACCTCATTCAAATTTTGAAAATGTGGTAGAATACAAAAAACCTGATGTTGACTTATCGGTTGAAGAAATACGTCATATCGAATCAGAAGTAAAATATGAGGGTTATTTAAAAAGACAGGCAAAAGAGATTGCACAGATTATTAAGCTCGAAAGGGAAAAAATCCCTGAAAATGTAGAATTTAAAAAAATCTCTGGACTATCGGCAGAGGTGATAGAAAAACTGGAAAAATTTAATCCAAAAACAATAGGAGAAGCGAAAAAAATTTCAGGTATAACACCGGCTGCTATTGTTAATATTCATGTTTATATCAAGATTAAAAACAAAGAAATGCAGGGATAATAAATGTTTCACGTGGAACATTGAAAGACGATGAATAAAATTATTGCTGTCGCCAATCAAAAAGGTGGGGTTGGAAAAACAACAACAGCTATTAATCTTTCCGCATCCTTGGCATTAAAAAACATGCGAGTTCTAATAATTGACCTTGATCCTCAGGGGATGGCTACTATTGGTTTAGGTAAAAATAAAGAGGAAAAAAAAGGAATATATCCTTCACTCATGAATGGTCAATATATTATGGATTACGTTAGGCCTGCTGATCTTTCCAACCTTTATCTCTGTCCTTGTTCTCCAGAATTAGCTGGATTCGAACTGGAAATCTCTTCTCAGGAAAATAGAGAAGGAAGATTGCGAAACGCATTGAGTAAGATAAAAAAATATTTCAATTTTATCTTTATTGATTGTCCTCCTTCTCTTGGTTTTTTAACAATAAATGCTTTGACAGCCGCAGACTCCGTTCTTATCCCTGTCCAAACAGAATTTTTTTGTATGGAAGGCATCCCAGACCTTCTGAGGACTTTTGATGAAGTACGGACCTACTTCAATCAGTCTCTAACCTTAGAAGGCATTGTTCTTACTATGTACGATGAACGAATAAACCTTGCCAAACAGGTTGAAACAGAACTCCGCAAATCACTTAAAGAGATAATTTATGAGATAATAATTCCCCGGACTGTCAGACTTGCAGAGGCTCCAAGTTTTGGAAAACCTGTGGTTCTTTATGATATAAAATCAAAAGGTGCTCAATCTTATTTAAATTTAGCCAGGGAGATACTTACCAGATGAAAAAGAAAGCTTTAGGAAAAGGATTAAAGGCATTCCTGCCAGAGGATTACGGAATCCTGAAGGAAGAAAGATTCATTGAAATAGACATCGAAAAACTCAAACCAAGCCCCATTCAGCCCAGATTAAAATTTGATGAAGATTCTATTAATGAGCTTGCTAAATCTATTAAAGAAAGAGGAATTTTACAACCAATTGTTGCCGTTCCTGAAGATGGCTATTTTAAGATCATAATCGGAGAAAGAAGATGGCGCGCTGCCCAAAAAATAGGGCTAAAGAAAATTCCCACCCTCATTCGCTCTATGACGAATGAACAACAACTTGAAGCATCCCTTATAGAAAATCTGCAGCGGGAAGACCTTAATCCATTAGAAATTGCTTTAGCCTATAAAAAGATGACTGAAGAGCTTAAATATACTCAGCAAGAAATATCTGAAAAGGTGGGTAAAGACAGGGCTTCGATTGCGAACTATATACGTCTTTTAAAATTACCACAGGAAATAAAGGATATGATAGCAGATAATAAACTTTTAATGAGTCATGCCAGAACCCTAATCACAATCAATGACCAAGAAATGCAGGTTTATATTGCACGTCAAATCGTAAAAAAAGATCTTTCCGTCCGAGAAACAGAAAAGATGAGCAAGAGGATTAAACAAAAAGTTCCAGGGAAAGGGAAAATGCGTTTGGGCCCCAACCTTTTGCTTATTCAGGAAGAACTTATTAAGGAACTGGGAATGAGAGTTTCCATTTCTGGGAATCAGGATAAAGGCATAGTAAAAATTTTCTACTTTACTGTAGACGATTTAAACAAAATCTATGAAAAGATTAAAGGAGATAATGAATGAAAGAGAAAAAAAGAGAAATAGACGAAAATAAAATTACAGGATTCTTTGATAAGGATACTGAAATTAGAGGGGATTTGGATTTTAAAGGGTCTTTCCGGATCGACGGACGATTCAAGGGAAAAATAAATTCAGACTCCATACTTATAATCGGGGAAAATGGAAGAGTGGAAGCAGACATAAAAGTCGGTTATATTATTATTAATGGCGAAATCAAAGGTAACATTCAAGCCAAGGAAAGAGTTGAAATAAACTCAACAGGACGTGTGTTTGGAACTATTATTGTCCCAAAATTGGTCGTAGAGGAAGGAGCTTATCTTGAAGCTAACTGTCAGACTACGGATAAAGTATCTGAACCAGTTTTAAAAAAAACAGTAGAGACTGAGGAAAAAAAGGATATTAAATCAGGATTATGATCTTAAGATCAGCCACAGGAATAATTCCAGCCCGCTATAGTTCACAGAGGTTCCCTGGAAAGCCACTAGCTTTAATACTTGGGAAACCAATGATTCAGAGAGTATACGAGAGAGTTCAAAGTGCAAAAAAACTTGACCGTATCATCATTGCCACTGATGATGAAAAAATTTTCAAAGCTGCTGAGTCATTTGGTGCAGAAACATGGATGACTTCTTCGCATCATAACTCAGGTACTGAAAGAACAGCCGAAATTGCCAGTAAAATCGATTCTCCTATAATAATCAACATACAAAGTGACGAACCGCTCATTAGAGGAGAAATGATCGATCAGCTTGTTGTTGCTATGCAGAATAAAAAAATATCCATGGCTACTCTTGCGGATAAAATAAAAGATCTCTCCCTTCTCAATGATAGAAATATTGTTAAAGTTGTGTCAGACAATAACGGCTATGCCCTTTACTTTTCTCGATCAGCTCTTCCTTTTCAACCTTTTGATTTTTTTTGGAAGCATATTGGAATATATGGTTTCCAAAGAGACTTTCTTTTAAAATTCATTAAGTTGCCTATTTCCAGGCTTGAAAAGACAGAAAGACTGGAACAACTCCGGGCCTTGGAGAATGGTTATAAAATAAAAGTATTAGAGACCCAATTTTCAACCTTGAGTGTTGACTCCTCTAAAGATATAATCAAGGTTGAAAAATTTTTAAAAAAAGGACGAGAGGATTAAATTCATTTCTTGTAATAAGAAAAATTTAACCTGGATAAAGCTACTTGCCGGAGAAAACAATGTCTGTTATTAAGAAAGAAATTAAAATAAGCAATGAGGTTAAAATTGGCGGTACAAATCCTTTTTTCCTGATTGGAGGTCCATGTGTCATTGAGAGCCGGGAACATGCGTTCTTTATGGCAGAAGAAATAAGAAATATTTGCGAGAATTTAAAACTGCCTTTTATCTTCAAAGCTTCATTCGACAAAGCGAATAGGTCTTCATTAAAATCCTATAGAGGTCCTGGGCTTGAAAAAGGGCTTGAAATTCTACATGATATAAAAAAAGAGCTTTCCATTCCAGTCCTTTCAGACGTGCATGAGACAGACCAAATCCATAAAGCTGCCGAAGTGCTGGATGTTATCCAAATCCCTGCCTTTCTCTGCCGGCAGACTGATTTAATAATTGAAGCTGCACAAACTCGAAAGGCATTAAATATAAAAAAGGGCCAGTTCTTATCTCCATATGAAATGAAAAATGTTGTCGATAAAGTTATAAGCCAGGGAAATGAAAACATCATTCTCACAGAGAGAGGAACATCCTTTGGCTACAATAATCTAGTATTTGATGTGCGTTCTATCCCTATAATGGAGAGACTGGGTTTTCCGGTAGTTATTGATGCATCCCACAGCGTTCAGAAACCAGGAGGAGAGGGGACTTTTTCAGGTGGAGAAGCTGAATTTATTCCTTATATAGCTAGAGCTGGTGTAAGCGTAGGGGCAGACGGGATCTTTCTTGAAATTCATGACAATCCTGCAGAGGCCCTTTCAGACAGTAGTAATTCCTTTAATATAAACAACTTAAGGGCTTTTTTAGCCTCGGTCATCAAGTTAAAAAAGATCGTAAATAATTTTTAATAAGGAAATAACTAATAAAATGAAAGAAGATGATATAATTCAAATTGGAAAAAATGTCCTTGAGATCGAGGCCGATGCAGTTAAGAGTCTAGCATTAAATCTTGATGAAAACTTTGCACTTGCCGTAGAACTTCTTTCTACAGCAGCCGCACGAGTTATTGTAACTGGAATGGGAAAATCAGGACTTGTTGGTCGGAAGATTGCTGCAACACTGGCAAGCTGCGGGACGCCTGCTATATTTGTACATCCAGCCGAGGCCGGGCATGGGGATCTAGGCATGATAATTAAAAAGGACATTCTTATTGCAATCTCTTACAGCGGTAATACAAGAGAGATAGTTGAAGTTCTGGATTTTGTAAAAAGGATCGGTATTAAACTCATAAGTATAACCGGCAATAAAAAATCAAAACTGGCAAAATACAGTGACGTTGTTCTTGAAGCAAAAGTAGAAAAAGAAGCAGAGCCAAGCGGCCTCGTTCCAACAGCAAGTTCCACTGCTGCCTTAGCTATTGGCGATGCACTTGCCATTGCTCTGATGAGGAAAAAAGGATTCAGTGAAGAGGAATTTGCTTTTGTTCATCCCAAAGGACAGGCAGGAAAGAAACTCCTCAAAATTAGAAATCTCATGCATAAAGGCGAGCAGATTCCTTTTGTCAGTTTAAATACAACTATGGAATGTGTCCTTAACGAAATGTCACAAAAAAAGTTAGGAATGACCTGTGTGATAGATAAGGACAACAAACTTGTAGGAATTATAACAGATGGTGATTTAAGAAGAATGCTCCAAAAACACGGAAATAGCATCCTACAAAAAAAAGCCCGGGATTGTATGTCTCCTAACCCATTAACAATTGAGAAAGAAGACCTAGCTACTAAAGCCTTAAACATCATGGAAAAGAATAAAATTACTTCGTTAATTATAATAAGCAAAAATGGGGAAGTTGAGGGTCTTATTCATCTTCATGATTTATGGCGGACGGAGATGTTCTAGTGGGAAAAAGAGACAGAGCTCGAAAAATTAAAATGATTCTGATGGATGTGGATGGCACTCTTACTGACGGGACACTGCTGGTTACACCAGACGGTGAAGAAATCAAGTCATATAATGTAAAAGATGGATTAGGTATCCTTCTTGCACATTTGGCAGGGTTTAAAACAGGAATTATTACAGGAAAAACATCAAAATCTCTGGAAAAGCGTGTTGAAAGATTAAACATGGTAGAATTTCACCAGGGAGTTACAGATAAAAAAAAGGTCTTGTCAGAGATCCTTGAAAAGCACCATCTGCGTCCTGAGGAGGTCGCCTACATTGGGGATGACCTCGGAGATCTTGATGTCATCAATTCGGTGGGATTTGCAGGAGCTGTAGCTGATGCTCATAGAGAGATAAAAAAATGCAGCCATTTCATCTGCGTAAACCCTGGCGGGAAAGGAGCTGTTCGCGAGTTTATCGAATTCATTTTTATCGCCCAGGATAAATGGAAAATGATTAAAGCAGATACAAATAATCTAACTAAGAAAATTAAATATATAACACAAAACTTGAAAAATTCATGAATAACCAAGTGTAATAGGCATGGTCGCTTTTCTATTTTAGTTTATCAATGCTTATTGTTTTTAGGAGAATCAGATGAAGTTAAAACCAGAGATATTCAGAGAGTATGATATAAGGGGAATTGTTGATAAAGACTTAACCCCTATGACAGTTGAGCTGCTGGGAAAAGGTATAGGTAGCTATTTTCGCCATAAAAAGAAGAAGGAAGTAATCTTAGGTAGAGACTGCAGACTAAGTTCTCCTGTTTTTTCTGATGCTATCAGCAGGGGACTGCTATCAGCAGGATGCGATATTGTTGATTTGGGGACAATACCAACACCTCTACTTTACTTCAGCATTTATTATAAAAAGCAAGAGTCCGGTATTATGATAACGGGCTCACATAACCCTCCGGAATATAATGGTTTCAAAATAATGCTTGGCAAGGAAACTCTTTATGGAAAGGCCATCCAGGATATATACAAAATCATAAAAAACGGAGATTTTACAGAGGAAAAACCCGGTGTTAAAAAACAGTATAATATCATTCCAGAATACATGGATTACGTAGTAAACAGTATAAATATCGAAAAGAAACTTAAAGTAGTGGTAGATGCGGGGAATGGAACAGGTGGTGTTATTGCTGTCCCAATCTTTAAAAAACTTGGATGTGAAGTGCAGGAACTTTACTGTGATATGGACGGCACTTTCCCAAATCACCATCCTGACCCAACTCTGCCAGAAGCCCTAGAAGACTTGATCAAGATAGTACTTGAATCAAAGGCTGATCTTGGACTTGCCTACGATGGGGACAGCGATCGGATCGGAGTAATAGATGACAAGGGAAATATTATCTGGGGTGACAAACTAATGATTCTTCTCTCGAGGGATATTCTTCCCCAACACCCTGGAGCTTCAATTATTTCAGAAGTGAAAGCTTCAAAACTACTATATGAGGAAATTGAGAAATTAGGTGGAAAGCCCATCATGTGGAAGACAGGACATTCTTTGATCAAGAAAAAGATCCAGGAAGAAAATGCCATTCTTGCTGGGGAAATGAGTGGCCATATATTCTTTGCTGACAGATATTTCGGTTTTGATGATGCAATCTACTCATCAGCTCGCATTCTGGAAATTCTCTCCAGATCCGAAAAAAAACTTTCCCAGATGTTTGATGACCTTCCTCAAACATGGATAACACCTGAAATCAGGCTTTATGCCTCAGATGAAGTGAAATTCAAAATAGTGGATAAAGTTAAAAAAATACTCTCACAAAAACATCATATCATCGATATCGATGGAGTAAGAGCTTTCTATCCAAGAGGATGGGCTTTGGTTCGAGCTTCCAATACTCAGGGGGCCCTTGTTTTACGATTTGAAGCTGATACAGAAGAAGACCTCAAAGCTATCAAGAGAGATGTCGAAAATACAATTGAAAAGGTAATAAAATACTTATGAATAATTCAGGTTAAATGATTTAAATTCTTCATAAGGTGAGGTTAAAATGGATTTTTTTGTAGTTGTAATGGTTGGGGGGAAAGGAACACGATTCTGGCCTCTTAGCCGGGTGAAAAAGCCGAAACAGTTTCTTCCTATTATAAGTGATAAGACAATGATCGAGGAAACGATCCATCGTCTTTCGTTTGAGGTTGCCAGTTCCAATATTTATACAATAGCAAATTCAGAACAAACCCAGATCATAAAACGCCTGCTTCCAAACATACCAGAGGAAAATTTCCTAGTTGAACCTCAAGGGAAAAACACGGCACCTTCCTTGATGCTTGCAACAGCAGCTATTTATCTTAAAAATCCAAGAGCCGTACTAGCAGTTCTTCCAGCCGACCATCTTATCAAAGACTCCTCTCTTTTTCTGAAAAAATTAAAAGCATCTGCTGCCGCTGCTGCAAAAGGAGAGCACCTAATTACTTTCGGTATACCTCCCACATATCCGTCAACTGGATACGGCTATATACGATTTTCTCAAGAAAATCCTCTCAGCGTACAGGGGGAAAAATATTTCCATGTTCAAGGATTTAAAGAAAAACCCGATTATAAGCAGGCTCAGATATTCATAGAAGATGGGAATTACTACTGGAATTCAGGAATGTTTCTCTGGAGGGCTGAAGTTTTCGCAAAGAAACTCAGATCTTTTTCTCCCGATATATTCCCTTACTGGGGAAAGATTCTTGAGGTTTTGAGATACAAAAACGATGCTAAAATAGCATCAATTTTTAAAGAAATCCCTTCGATCTCTATCGATTTTGCGTTAATGGAAAAGGCAAAAGGTATAATGATGTGCAAAGGGGAATTTGGCTGGTCAGATGTAGGGTCATGGTCGTCCCTGGCTGATATCTGGGCCAAGGATAAGTACGGGAACAACTTTAGAACAGATAGCATCGTTTTGGGTTCTAAAAACTGCCTTGTATATAACCCACAAAAGATTACAGCCCTGATTGGAGTCAAGGATCTTATTGTTGTTAATACGGAGGATGCCCTTCTTATCTGTCGCAAAGATCAGGACCAGAAGGTGAAAAATATAGTTGGTATAATCGAAAAAAAAGGAAAAATTGAACATCTATAGAAACCAACTTCCTCTTTGCATCAAAATCTTCTTGCTCGAATTTGTTCCTCATATAATTTGATTCTTTGAGTCCAAATTATGTTATCATTATAAATAATGAACACTAATAAAAAAGATACAAAGCCCAAATTTCGTAAGATCGCGGAGTTAAGTTCGCTTGGGCTTATGCTTCCATCTTCTATAGCGATCGGCTTGTTCTTCGGATACTGGCTCGATAAAGTATTACATACTCAACCCTGGATGCTGCTGATTTTCTTGTTTTTAGGCATAGCTTCGGGTTTAATAAGCCTTATGAAGGGAATTAATAAATATAAGGATGATCAATATGCAAACGATAATACATCGAATATGCAACAGGAAGAAAAGTGAAAAGGGAAATGGCAAAACCTGAGATATCAGATCAAATTGAAGAAAAAATATTACGCCGTATACCGGGAGAAACTCTTATTTTTTCATTAATTCCAGCCATAACCGCACTCATTATCTTTGACCCCCTGACAGCTATTCTTGTTCTTGCCGGAGGATGTTTGTCTGCAATAAGTTTCATATGGCTCAGACAAGCCCTTTCCAAATTCCTTCTCCTCGGGCGAAAAAAAGCACTTAAATCAGCTGCCCTTCTCTATGTTTTACGTCTACTGTTGATTCTTGCAATCTTTTCTATTATAATCTTCTTTTTCTCAAATAAGATTATTGCGTTTGCAGTTGGGTTTTCTATGATTATTCCTGTATTTTTTGTGGAAGCAGTTGTTCTTCTCTCGAAGATAAAAAAATGGAAGAATTAGAACACAGTTTATTTTTAGTTGAAATCTTCAACAAAATCTTCAGTAAGCCTCTGTCCTCGCTTCTGGCTTTAGTGGGGATTGAAGTTAAGAATCCAGAACACCTTGTACCTGATAATGTTGTTATGTGTTTAATCGTAGTCCTGATTCTAATTCTTTTTTTTGCTCTCGCCTCGCGAAATTTTAAGCCTGTTCCTTCCAAGATGCAAAACTTACTTGAAATCACAATTCAGGCTTTTGAAAGTCAGCTCGTTGATATAGTAGGGGAAAAGGGAAAAAAATACCTGCCCATGATAACCACCCTTGGGCTTTTTATCTTTTTTTGCAATATTATGGGCCTTATTCCAGGATTTATGTCCCCTACAAGCAAGATTAACACAACCATAGGTTGCGCTCTTTTTGTCTTTGTTTACTACCATATGCAAGGCATTAAGTCTCAAGGCCTGTTTAAATACATCAAACAGTTTGCCGGCCCTATCCCTGCTATAGCTCCTCTGATGGTTCCGATCGAACTCATCAGTCATTTTTCCAGAATCGTCTCGCTTTCAGTCCGTCTCTTCGGCAATATATTTGCTGAAGAATTACTCATCGTGGTGATAGCTTCTATTCTTCCGTTTTTTCTTCCGCTTCCGTTTATGGCAATATCCATCTTTACTGCAATCATTCAAGCTTTTGTGTTTGTTATGTTAGCCTGTGTTTATTTAGCAGGAGCTGTGGCCCAAGAAGAAGAACACTAATTTTAAAGGAGAAAGGAATGAAAAAGAATCTCAAATTTTTCGGTAGTCTAGCCTTTTTTATTATCCTAATGAGCATACCTCTCTTAGCTCAACAACCCGGTCTTAATCCAGCCAGAGCATCCCTGTACAGGATTTCCCTTATCCTTGGATCAGCTATTATTGTACTTGCTGTTGCCATAGGAGCATTTTGCCAGGCCAAGGCCATATCGAGTGCCTGTGAGGGCATTTCCAGAAATCCAGGAGGAGCCCCAACTATCCGCTTCATCCTGATTTTCGGCCTGGTGCTTATAGAAACGCTGGTCATTTATGCACTCCTTATCACCATTATTATTCTTATGGTTAAATGGGGAAATTATGCATAAGTTAAGCATTAAACAGAATTGATGAAATTCCCTATCTTTGAAATTGTTAAAACGACTATTAAGAGATTCAATAAAGATAGATGTGGTAATTTTTCTATTACCGTTTCCTACTTTGCTCTGCTCTGTTCCGTTCCTTTAGTCGCTTTATTTGCTTTCGTTTCCACAAAAGTACTGGGAAATTCTGAAATCGCATTCCGTAGCCTAAATCTTTTTTCAGATGAATTCTTTGCCCAGCTTGATCCTTCTTTTTTTACAAAACTGCAGTTTCTTTCAAAGAACATCACAAATTTGGGGTTGTTTGGAATTGTTGGTTCTCTTATAGCAGCAAGTTTTCTATTCTCAAACCTGATATATTCTATAAATTTTATTTTCAAGTCAACTTACCAAAAATCCTTTTTTTATAACCGCCTGATGGAGTATCTAATCATGTTCGTTATTGGAATCCTCATGCTGATTTCGTTATCTATAACTGCCATATGGACTGCTCTTCAACGTACCATCCAGGAAAGTTCATTGGTCGCCAAATATATTAATCCTAAGATAGTTTCTTTAACAAATAATTTTTTCGTCCAATACCTTATTCCCTTTACACTGACATTTCTGGTTCTCTTTATCCTATATAAGTTTATCCCAGAGATTAGGGTCTATTCAAAAGCAGCAGCAATATCGGCTTTAATAAGCGCTATACTCTGGGAAATTTTTAAAAGACTTTTTGCATTTTATGTAGCAAATTTTTCAGCCATTGGAATCGTCCTTTCCAAACTACTCCAGGGAACTCTAACTTCAATTATATTCTTTCTACTATGGATATCTTTCTCTCTTATGATACTCTTCTGGGGGGCCGAGTTGGCTGCTGTTTTAAATGAAAAATTCTATGAAAAAACAGCCTGAAAAGCCTTTTACAGGTTTATCTGTAGCAGAGCTGGCCAGTATTTTAAATTGTCCATTCGAGGGGAAAGGGGATACTGTCCTTTATTCTGTTTCGAGCCTTGAGAAAGCAAGAGAGGGAGACCTTGTGTTTCTCGCAGATCGGAAATACCGCAGTCTCTTGGAGAATACCAGAGCTTCGGCTGCCATTATTCCAACTGGGGAAAAATTTGATAGAATCCCAGTTATTAAATCTAAAAATTCGCATCTTTCCTTTGTAAAAGCCATAGACTTATTTTATAAAGCTTTTCGCTTGGATCCGGGAATACATCCGCAAGCATTTGTGTCAAAGTCCGCCAAAATCGGGAAAGATGTTTCTATCGGTGCATTTACTGTAATCGGAGATGATGTAGAAATAGGCGAAGGAACCACTATTTTTCCCCTCGTATCTATCTATCCTGGTGTAAAAATTGGCAAAAAAACAGTTATTCATTCTCATGTTTCTGTTAGAGAAGAGTGTAATATAGGAGACCGTGTGATCGTACATAACAGTGCTGTCATAGGATCTGACGGTTTCGGCTATATCCAGGAAAAGGACGGTTCCCACATAAAAATACCTCAGAAGGGTATTGTTATCATCGAGGACGATGTTGAATTGGGAGCAAACAGTGCCATAGATCGTGCTGCCCTTGGAGAAACTGTCATTAAAAAAGGGACAAAAATTGATAATCTCGTGCAAATTGCTCACAATATTGAAATCGGTCCAAACTGCATCCTGGCTGGACAAACAGGAATTGGGGGCAGTACTAAAGTAGGGAAAAATGTCGTTATGGCCGGACAGGTCGGGATTACAGACCATGTGACAATTGGAGATGATGTCATTATTGCAGCTAAAACAGGCATTACAAAGAGTGTCCCTAGGGATTCTATTGTGGCAGGCATTCCTCATATGAATATCAATGACTGGCGAAAAGCTTGGGCGTCTATGCCTCATCTTTACGAGCTATTGAGGGAAGTGAGAAAACTTAAAAAAAGAATAGAGGAATTGGAAAGAACGAATAAATGATTATGTCATCAGCCCAGATAATTATCAACAGATAGTGCTGCTGCTTTCTTATCTTTAAAAAAAGCTCCGTCACATACGGCACAATAGGAAACACCTCTTCCTGTTAATTCTGTTTCACCATTAACTCCCAACTTGCTAAAAGCTGAACCTGTAGCAATTATTACGGCCCGCGCAATATATTCATTTTTGCTGCTAAAAATATGCCAATAATCGCTTCCTTTGCGAATCTCTATGGCCTCATCGGTTTCAATATTAGCACCAAATCGCTCAGCCTGTTCTTTAAAGCTTTCCATCATCTGGAAAGAAGCCACTCCTTTTATTTTTTCTCATCCCCAACCCAGTTTTTCTTTCAAAAGGTCAAAATAGTTACGTTTGGGAGAGGAGACTAATTTCAATTCGAGATTACTTATTTTGATATTGACAACATCATTTTTTTCCATCAAACCTCCGCGCTGCCCATCGAGTGTAAGGGATACTTTCTCCCCTGCAGTAATGAGCTGAACGTTTATTTTAGATTTCGAAGAAACGACCATTGGTCTGAATGAAAGAGTATGAGGACAGATAGGTGTAATGATAATAGCCGGAATATACGGTTGAATGACAGGGCCACCTGCAGAAAGGGAGTAAGCAGTTGAACCTGTGGGCGTAGAAATGATCAGGCCGTCTGCCCTGGATGTGACGATTTGTTTATTGTCTATCCGGACAGCAAACTGAATCATGCGGGCCAAAGCTCCCTTGTTTATAACAGCATCGTTCAGGCAGTAATGTGTCTTTCCTTTAGCCTCAACTTTAAGCATTCTCCTGGGGCTAATAATCTTATCATTGCCTGCCAGAAAAGAATCAAGAGTCAGATATATTTCATCAATAGGTACTTCGGTCAGAAAACCAAGTTTGCCTAAATTTACCCCTAAAACAGGCACATTCTTTTGAGCTGCAAGGTGTGCAATACTGAGCAGGGTCCCGTCTCCACCGAGAACGACTACAAGATCGACTTTGGAAGGGATATCTTGCCTCGCCACTCCTCCAGCTCTGGTGAGTTTCTTTGCTGCCTCTTCCTCACAGATACATTCAATCCCTTTTTTCTCAAAATAGAAAATGAGTTCTTCCAAAATTCTATCAATACTGGGAGCATGAGGCTTTATTATAATCCCGACATATTCAATTCTTTTCATTCCAGACTGTCTCCTTTATTGCTTCTGACACGCGGGCCGGACTCAAGGGCTTTTCTTTCAAAGACCAGAGAATGAAAAACTCCTGATTTCCTTTTTGTCCTCGAATGGACGTTTTGATAAGCTTTTTCATATTAAAACCTATCTTCACTGCCGTGATTATGATCCTGTTTAAAACCTCCTCATGCAAAGCTGGATTCCTCACGATACCCTTCTTTCCAACCTGATTCTTTCCAACCTCAAATTGAGGCTTAATGAGAGAAATAAGTTCTCCATCTCCAAGAAACCCTTTAACAGCTGGTAAAACCTTAAGTACAGAAATAAAGGACAAATCTGTCGTGACAATATCCAGGTTGTCTGGAAAATCTTGTTTTTCCAAATAGCGAGCATTTTTTTCTATGAGGATGACCCTAGAATCTTTTCGCAGCCGATAGTAGATTTGTCTTGTATCAACATCCACAGCATATACTTTATTTGCTCCTTTCTGGAGAAGGCAGTCAGTAAAACCTCCGGTGGAGGATCCCAAATCAGCGGCTGTTTTTCCCATTACGTTAATATCCATTTTCTCCAAAGCTTCTGCCAGTTTCAATCCCCCACGGCCCACATAGGGAAGTTTTTCTTTTAAATATATTTCTTGACCTGGGTCTAGCATCTGACCTGGCTTCTCAATTCTCCGGTCTTCAGAAAAAACTAAGCCTGCCATGATGAAAGCCTGGGCTTTCTGGCGGCTCTCAGCCAGCCCATTCTTGACAACCGTTATGTCCGCTCTTTCTTTCATCAGACTGAATAATTAAATTTTTGAGTCAAAGGACCTGTAAAATTCTCTTATTTGTCTGACAAGGCCGTCTTCGTCCAACTCAAGCATCTTTTTTATCCGATCAACTTTGCCAACTGGATATATTTCCAGAGGAATTCCGATATTTTTGTATTTTATATCAAATTTCCCATTTCTATCCAAAAACTCCCTTACCGCACTCCCAAATCCCCCAGCTATTACTCCTTCTTCTACTGTGACAATAACCCCTCCAGGACGGACAAAATGGAGAATCATCTCTTCGTCTAGAGGCTTTGCAAACCTGGCATTTACTACAGCCATACTGATCCCTTCTTGTTCAAGCTTTTTTGCCACTTCCAATGAGGGATATACCATATTTCCAAATGCAAGCAGTAGGTCATTCCCTTCTTTAAGGATTTCGCTTTTCCCAAGTGGAATTTTTATAAAGGTTTTGTCCATGGGGACTCCAAATGCCTTGCCCTTGGGAAAACGCACTGAAGCGGGATGGGAATAGGAAAAAGCGGAATTTACCATGTGCTGAAGTTCATTTTCATCCTTCGGAGCCATCACTATCATGTTAGGCAAATGTCTTAGATAAATTATGTCATTGATGCCTTGATGTGTAGGTCCATCATCGGGAACTATCCCTGCACGATCCAGCGCAAAAACAATGGGAATATCCATTAAACAAACATCATGGTAGAGCTGGTCATACGCCCTCTGGAGAAATGTAGAATAAATAGCTACTAAGGGTTTAAATCCATTAAGGGCTAATCCTGTTGCAAAATCAACAGCATGCTGTTCAGCAATTCCAACATCAAAAAACCTGTTTGGAAATTGGGCGGCGAAGGATTTTAAACCTGTTCCTTCAGGCATAGCCGCAGTAATAGCCACAACTTTACTATCTTTCGCGGCAATATTAAGGAGAGTCTGTCCAAAAACCGATGAATAAGTCAATTTTTTATCTTTGCTGTGCGGTCTCCCTGTCTTAATATCAAAGGGAGAAGCACTGTGGTACAAAGAAGGATTGTTTTGAGCGGGAGAATAGCCTTTCCCTTTTTTAGTCACACAGAGTATGAGAACAGGTCTGTCAGAGGCTTTGGCATCTTCAAAAACTTCGATCAGGGATTTTAAGCTGTGCCCCTGAACTGGTCCAATATAGCGTATGCCCAGCTCTTCAAAAAGCAGACCAGGGAAAAAAGTTTTCTTCACGACCTCTTCCAAAGCCCGGCCAATTTTAATCATTGGCTGACCCAAAGCCGGAATAGCTTTAAGAAAAGTCTTTGCCTGGTCTTTAATCTTTATGTAGTGTTGCCCTGAAACAAGATAGGAGAGATACTTGGACATTGCTCCAACATTTGGAGAAATTGACATTTCATTGTAGTTGAGAACAATAATCAGCTTTTCTCTGAGATGTCCGATTTGATTCAAGGCTTCCCAGGCTACTCCCCCTGTCAAACCTCCATCACCTACTACAGCTATTACTTGATAATTTTCCTTCTTTCTATTGCGGGCAACCGCTATTCCCAGAGCTGCAGAGAGTGCGGTAGAAGCATGCCCTGTATTGTAAACATCATACTCACTTTCCTCACGGCAAGGATATCCAGACAGGCCGTTATACTGGCGAAGACTTGAAAATTTGTCCTTTCTCCCTGTAATAATTTTATGTGTATAACACTGATGGCCTACATCCCATATTATTCTATCCTTGAGTGCATCAAAAACATAATGCAGTGCGAGAGTCATTTCAACAACGCCTAAATTTGGAGAGAGGTGGCCGCCGTTTTTTGAAACGACCTCAATAATCAAAGCCCTGATTTCGCTTGTTAATTTGGATAAATCATTCATGGAAAGGTTTTTTATGTCTTTAGGATTTTCAATTTGATCAAGTATCTTACTCATCTTTTTTCCCTAATAAGTTTTTCTTCGATTGTCATGTTGCTCTAAAAAGGAGGGTTGTTGTCATCTCCCGAATCCGATTCTCCTTCCTTTGAAGAAGTTGTTTCAAGCCTAAAGGGTTCAGCTTTCACTTTGCCCTTTTCATCCTTAAGGAGAACCTCTATTTTTTTCTCTGTTTTTTCAAGCTCTTCTCTTAAAAACCTTGACAACTTAACTCCCTTCTCAAAAAGAGTCAAGGAGTCATTCAAAGAAAGACCTCCTTCCTCCATTTTCTTAACAATTCCTTCTAACTCTTCCAATGCTTTCTCAAAGCTAAGCTCTGTCATTTTTGCTCCTTAATCGGTAACCGGCCACTTGCCTAGGCGGCTTGCAGCCAGTTACTGCTTTTTAATCCGTGATTCAATAAGTTTATCCTTATTGATTCCTTCGACCAGGCATGTAAACTCACCCCTGTAAAATGAAACAGTCAGCTTTTCCTGCTTAGTAATTTCTTCTATTCTCCTGATTAGGTGCTTTCTACCGTTTTTCCAGCAGAGAGTATAGCCTTTCTTTAAAATATTCAAAGGGCTCAAGTTGTGTAATTCCATAGAAAGCTTTTCCCATTTAGCCATGAAGTTTTGAAGCATATATCTCATAATATTTACCGCCTTCTCCTCCAAAAGAAAAGCATTGGATTTCACTTCTGACATTTGCTTCTGCATATTCTTAATGCTATTTTTTACTCTTGTTTCTAAATCATCGACACTTTGTGAAAGATTAAGAACTCTGAGTTTAAAATTTTGAAAAACATGGTTGTGAATCAGGTTCATTACTGTTTGTTTCTGATCTTGTACTGAGTATCTGAGATAATGACTCATTTTATCCTCTAAACTTTCAATCCGGGCAACGAAAGAGTCCTTTTTATCGATGACTATTTCTGCGGCTCCGGAAGGAGTAGAAGCCCTTATATCAGCCACAAAATCCGCTATAGTAAAATCAATTTCATGCCCAACAGCTGAAATGATAGGTATGGAACTTCGAAATATTGCCCGGGCAACTTTTTCCTCGTTGAATGCCCACAGGTCCTCAATAGATCCTCCGCCTCTTCCGATAATAATAACATCGACATCTGTCAATCGACTCAAATAGTCAATTCCCTCAACAATTTCCTCGGCTGCACCTTCTCCTTGGACTTTGACCGGAAAGATTAAAATATTAAGCTTTGCAAACCTTCTTTCCAGGGTTCGTATTATATCTATGATTGCAGCCCCCTTTGAAGAAGTAACGATTCCTATTTTTTTGGGAAGAAGAGGAAGTTTTTTCTTTATTTCATGGTCAAAAAGGCCTTCTTTTCTTAATTTTTCCTTAAGCTGCTCAAATGCAAGTTGAAGAGATCCTTTCCCTTTGGGCTCAACTGCTTCAACCATAAGCTGGTATTGCCCCCGCACTTCATAGATCTTTAAGGCCCCTCTGCAGATTACCTGAAGTCCATTTTCTAACTCAAAAGCCACCTGCTGAGCTGTAACCCTCCACATGACTGCATGCAGCTGGCTAGCCGTATCTTTCAGGGTAAAATAGATATGACCTGAATGTGCACGTTTAAAGTCAGAAATTTCTCCTTCCACACACAGGTATGGAAAAAGGTTCTCGAGTTGGAGTTTTATCAGCTGTGTGATTTCTGAGACCGAATAGACTTTTTCCGGTTTAGTTGTGCTGCTCATTTTCTTCGTTAATGATTAGTTCTCTCACAATAGTAAGAGCCTTTCCCGTCCTGGCATCCACTTCGACAAAGGCTGCCGAAAAGATCCCCCCTTCCTTACTCGGTTCAAAATGCTGATGCCGGGAAGTAAGGAATCTCATCAAGGCATGCTCTTTTCTAATCCCGATAACAGAGTTGTACGCACCTACCATGCCAATATCTGTAATATAAGCAGTCCCTTGAGGGAGTATTCTTTCATCTGCCGTAGGAACATGGGTGTGAGTTCCAATTACGGCTGATACCCTGCCGTCCAAATACCAGCCCATTGCTTGCTTCTCTGAAGTTGCCTCGGCATGAAAATCCACAACAATAATGGGAGTGATAGAAGACAGTTTTTCAATCTCCTTATCAGCAATTTGGAATGGGCAATCTATTGGTTCCATGAATACTCTACCCTGAAGATTTAAAATTCCAATTTTTATGCCACTTGAATCTTCAAAAACATATGTTCCTTTCCCGGGATTTAGCGAAGGATAATTAGCAGGCCGAAGTAATCTCGGTTCTCTCTCTAAATAAGGGATGGCTTCTTTCTTATCCCAGATATGATTACCTGATGTTAAGATATCCACCTGGGTAAAAAGCTCCTGCCCGACCTTTGGTGTAATTCCCAGACCACCGGCAGAATTTTCGCCATTTGCTATTATGATCGAAGGAGAGTAGTTTTGATCAAGGGAAAGAAGGTGCTTCCCTAGGATCTTGCGGCCCGGACGACCGATTATATCACCAATAAATAGAAAGCTAATTTTATCGGGCATATTCAACCGCCCTCATCTCTCGGATAACAGTGACTTTTATCTGGCCTGGATAACTCAGTTCGTCCTTTATTTTCTGCGCGATATCTTTTGCCGCAAACACTACTTTTTCATCTGAGACCTTTTGGCTTTCTACGATAATCCTTATTTCTCTTCCTGCCTGAAGAGCAAATGCTTTAGACACTCCCTCAAAAGAATTAGCTATCTCTTCCAGCTTTTCTAATCTTTTGATGTAAGTTTCCAATAATTCCCTGCGTGCGCCGGGCCGTGCTGCTGACAGAGTGTCGGCGGCCTGGACTAAAACGGCTTCAATAGAAGGAAAATCAACATCACGATGGTGGGATGCAATAGCCTGAACAACCGCGTTGTTCTCTCCGTATTTCTTAGTAAGCTCTACACTAAGTTCAGTGTGGGTTCCTTCATAGTCTCTGTCTACTGCTTTTCCTATGTCATGCAATAATCCTGCTCTCAAAGCAATGTTTGAATCTACTCCCAGTTCTTTAGCCATAATAGCAGATAAAAGCGCAACTTCTTTAGAATGCTGAAGAACATTCTGGCCATAGCTTGTCCTGTATTTCAGCTTTCCAAGAAGTTTGATGAGCTCAGGATGAAGGTCATGGATCCTTAGCTCCAGAACTACAGATTCGCCTTCCTCTTTTAATGTTTCTTCCAGTTCCTCTTTTACTGTCGCAACAACTTCTTCAATACGAGCAGGATGAATCCTTCCATCAACGACAAGTTTCTCTATGGCCAGACGAGCCATTTCTCTGCGGATAGGATCGAAACTCGAAAGAATAACTGCTTCAGGAGTGTCATCAACAATAATATCCACTCCCGTTGCCAATTCGAGTGCCCGAATATTCCGGCCTTCCCTTCCGATTATCCGGCCTTTCATGTCATCAGAAGGAAGATCAACCACTGAGACTGTAGTCGCGACTACATGTTCTGCAGCTGACCTTTGTATAGCCTGGCTGATAATATCACATGCAACTGCATGGGCTTTTTCCCTTGTTTCCTCCTCAATCATGTGGACAGTCTTAACAGCCTCAAGCCTGGCTTCATCCTCCATCTTTTTCTGCAGCTCCTTCTTGGCTTCCTCTTTTGTAATCCCTGCTATTCTTTCAAGTTCTTCAAGCATTTGTTTAGTTAAATCCTCGTGTTTTTTTTCTTTTTCGACGAGTTCCTTTTCTTTTGAATACAAGCTGCTCTCTTTTGCAGATAAATCTCTTTCCCGCCTTTCTGTTGACTGAATTTTTCGCTCTAGATTTTCTTCTTTATGTACAAGTCTTCTTTCCATCTCGTTGATCTTGCGGCGTCTGTCACGTGTCTGCCTTTCGAATTCCGACTTTAGATTCAGGTATTTTTCCTTTGTCTCTAGCTTTAATTCCCGCTTAATTTTTTCTGCCTCTTCTTTGGCCTTGCTTAGTATTTCTTTAGCTTCTTGAGTAGCTTTAAGAATCGAGCGACCCCCTCTGGCTTTTTTTACTAATAAAAAAATTGGAAATCCCAATAATGCAATTATAGCAATAATAGCTATAAATAAGGTTATATTCATTCTGACCACCTCCTTATTAGAATATCAAAGGAGATAAAAGTTTGGAGGGCTAAACGCTATTTACATTGTCTGCTGTTAATTTAAGAAAAAAGCTCATAAGAAGCATCTTAAAAGGAATTAAAAGAACTATTGTTTTCATTTCGGCCTCTTATAAGTTAATCCTTTTCTTTGCCTTATCTATAATTTTTATAGATAAAAGACTCAATCTATTTTGGCGCTTCCTCAATATTTTTGTATGTATTCTCATTTTTTGCGAGATAAACCTCCAAACTTTCTATTCCACTTTCCATATGCCCTATTACTTCGTTAAGTTGATCTATTTTTTTCTGACATAAAAAAAACTCATCGGCAATATTTAAAGCGGCAAGCACCGCGATTTTTACGATATCGACTGATTTTGACTTTACGGCAACTTCACGCATTTTTTGATCAACAAAAGAAGTAAGATGACTTATGTATTTTTCATCTTCTTCTCCTTTGACTTTTATTCTAAATTTCTGTCCATAAATTTCGATTTCAATTATTTTGTTAATCATATTCCGATCTTATTTATCTGGTTTATTATAGTCTCTATTTTTTCCTTTACAGCTTCCCTTTCTTTCTCATATTGTGTTACACTCATATTCAGCTTTTCTATTTTCTTTGCCTGTTCTGTTAAACTTTTTTTCTCCAATCTCAATTCTTTCAACTGCTGCTTCAATTTTGTATTCTCAGCTACAGTGTTATTTATATAATCAACTACTTGGGAGATCTTACTTTCTAGAATTTTAATTCTTTCTAACTCACTTGTCAATTTCCCCTCCTTCTCTTAATTGAAAATTAAAATTATCCTTTAAAGTTTTAATGATCTTTTTCTGGGTATTATCGACTTCTTCTGCGAGCAGAGTCCTCTTAAAATGACGGAACACAAATCGAAAAGACAGACTAATTTTTCCTTTGGGAATGGATAATCCGGAAAATCGGTCATAAAGCTCAAATTTCTCTAGGCAGGGAATAGAATGATTTTCTAGTACTTCTTTGATTTCCTGATAACTTACTTTCCTATCCGCTATAAAAGAAATATCCCGGCTGACCCTTGGATACCTTGTAACAGGAGAGTATTGAAAATTTTGAGGCTGCTTTTCCAATAGCGTATTAAGTGCTATCTCAGCTGCCCATATATTTCCTTCTAAATAAAAGGCATCCAGAATCTCTTTTTTTAACAGCCCTAAAGAACCGACCCTCTGGCCCTTGAAAAGCAGGGAAAGAGAGTGCCCTTCTTTATAGTTTGGGTGATCTTCTTCCTGAAAGGAAAATGGTTCATAGCGCAGATGTGTCATGAGCGCCTCGCACGTTCCTTTGATATGATAGAAATCCGTCTCGTAGATTTTAGTCTGCCAATGAGTTAGTCCAACAGTACCTGAGGCAACTAAAGCAAGGTTAAGCTGTTCTATACAAGAGTCGTTTTCCCAAAAATAGATGTTCCCTACTTCAAAAGCGCAGATGCCTTCAGCTCCTCTATTTTTATTCCAAATAATGTTATCAAGTAATCCTGCTATAAGAGTTGTTTTCAACAGGGAAGCTTTTGAAGATATCGGATTTCTGATCTTTATTCGCTCTCGACTATTTTTAAATTTGGTTTCTTTTTTAGGGTCAGAAAAACTTAAATTCACTACTTCGTTAAAGCCATAAGAAAGAAGCATCTGCCTAAGTTTTGATAATATTTTCCTTTTCTGGTTTATCACAGGTTCCAATCCAGTCAGAGGAGGAAGCTGCGAAGGAATCTTGTCATATCCATAAAAGCGGGCAATTTCTTCAATCAGATCAGCTTCTCTCTCGATGTCAATCCTGAAAAATGGGACTTTTACCTGCCATATACCTTTCTGCTGAACACTTACTTCAAATTCAAGGGATGAGAGAGTCTTCTCAATGAAGGCATCCTCTATCTCCACCCCAAGGAGTGCTGCTATCCGATGGTTGCGAATAACAACTGTTTTGTTTTTTACTGGTTTTGGGTAGATATCCATAATCCCTTTAGTTGCTTTTCCGCCCATTTGGGTTAATATAGAAGCTACCATCAATGCCGCAGTTGGTGGAAAAGAGATATCAGCTCCCCTCTCAAAACGGAAAGAAGCATCTGTTTGAATCCCGGCTTTTTTTCTACTTTTTCTGATTGAAACCGGATTAAAAATAGCACTTTCGATGAATACATCACGCGTATATTCTGAAATAGAAGTCTCTTCACCTCCTATAATGCCTGCTAACGCTATTGGTTTTTTTTCATCTGCAATAACAATGTCTGTGTCAGAAAGCTGTATGTTTTTGCCTTCTAAACTCTTTAAGACCTCCTTATTTTTTGCCCTCCGAATAGTTATTTTTTTACCGGTTACTTTGGCCAGATCAAAAGCATGAATAGGATGAGCTGTTGAATAAAGAACATAGTTTGAAACATCAACAACATTGTTGATAGGCTTCAGACCCATAGCCTTAATTTTGTCTGCCAGCCACAAGGGAGATGGTCCTATCTCAATATCTTTGACGATGATCCCACAATAACGTGGACATAGCTTATCGTCGCAAATTTGAATATCAATATTTTCTGATGTTCTCTCTTCAATTTCAGTCAGAGGCCAATTCTGCTTCTTAATAGTTGATCCAAATACTGCAGCTAGTTCTCGGGCTACTCCTAAATGCCCGAGTGTATCAGGACGGTTAGCATAAGTCTCGATCTCTAAAATGACATCATCATCCCTCTCCTCCCAGTTGTCTACCAGCAACCCAATACTATCCAGTGCTTCTATCAATTTAGGGATAGAGCGGTTCACTGTTATATAGTTTTTCAACCAATTTACACTTATCTTCATTTTTGTAAAAACTGCCTAATAAATCTCAAGTCATTTTCATAAAAAAATCTCAAATCTGAAATTTGGTAGGAAAACATAGCTGTTCTATCAATTCCCAAGCCAAAAGCAAAACCGGAATATCTCTCTGGATTGATATTAACATTCTTGAAAACCTGGGGGTCAATCATGCCTGATCCCAAAATTTCTATCCATCCGGATCCGCCGCAGATCCTGCAGGCTTTATTTTTTCCACCGCAGACAGTACATTCTATATCCACTTCAGCTGAAGGTTCTGTAAACGGGAAGAAACTCGGACGGAACCGTATCTTAATTTTTTCGTGAAAAAGTGCCTTGAGAAAATATTCTAATGTTCCCTTTAAATGGGCAAAAGTAATACCGTAGTCTACAACAAGGCCTTCAACTTGGTAAAACATAGGAAGGTGTGTTGGGTCTGGAGTTTCTTTCCTAAAAACCTTTCCTGGAGTTATGATCCTAATAGGTGGTTTTTTCTTTTCCATAACCCGTATCTGAACAGGGGAAGTATGTGTGCGAAGAAGAATGTCATCAGTAATATAGAGAGTGTCCCAATCATCTCGAGCAGGATGATGAGGCGGGAAATTTAATGCCTCAAAATTATAATAATCCGTTTCTATCTCAGGGCCGCTTTCAATAGAAAATCCCATTCCTAAAAAAATATCCTCAATTTCTCTCTGAAAAAGCAATATAGGATGCGGAGAACCTAAATATTTTTGCCTCCCTGGAAGTGTCAGGTCCTTCTTTTGTGTTGCTTCTTTAGAGACTGCCAAGCACTTCTTGGTACTTTGAAGCTTCTCCAGCACATAATTTTTAAAAGAATTGAGCAATCGTCCTGCCTCTGGTTTTTCTTCCTGACTGAGCGCTTTCAGTTCACTAAAAAGAAGAGTTATATAACCCCTGGTGCGGCTCATATAAAGATTGCGCAATTCCCGAAGAGAATTTTCATCCTTTATCAGAGAGGAGGCTTCATCAAAGCTTTTCTTATATGTCTCAACTCGATTTTGAAATTTTTGCATCACAGTCGTTTTATAGAGCTGTACCCTTGACTTTCTGGACTATGCGGGAAAAACTCTGAGGCGAACTGACTGCCAGATTAGCCAGGATTTTCCTGTTAAGTTCAATATTATGCTCCTTTAAGCCATGCATAAAACGGCTGTAAGAGAGACCATTGCTCTCGGCGGCAGCCTTAATTCTGATTATCCACAACCTTCTAATATCTCTCTTGCGAGTTCTTCTATCCCTATAGGCATATTGGAGAGCTCTTTCTACTGCTTCCTTAGCAGTACGATAATTACGACTTCTTGCTCCCCAGTATCCTTTTGCCAGCTTTAGAATTTTTGACCTTCTCTTTCTTTTCCGCCTTCCTCTTTTTACTCTCGGCATTTTCTTCTCCTTCTGTACTTCACTCTAATATCAGGGATTCTCCTTCCTTAAATCTTATTATATATGTTCCCAACTATATAGGTTTCTTGCTTTTAAAAATCATAAGGAAGCATATTTTTAACCCTACTCCTGTCTGAATGGTTTACAATGTCCTGTTTTCGTAACCTTCTTTTCCTCTTTGTAGATTTCTTTGTAAGGATATGACTTTTATTAGCTTTATTGTGAAGCACTTTCTTTTTTCCTGTTATTTTGAACCTCTTTCGGGCTCCCCTGTGCGTTTTTAATTTTGGCATCTTTTTCTCCTGTCTTTATTGAGCTCACTAAGGCCGAAACAGCCCATGGTTGGGTGCGTATATTTCCATCTTGCTGGCCGAGCTCATGAACATCAGCAAAAACCCGGTCTAATATTTTCCTCGCTAATTCTGGTTTTGCTTTTTCTCTCCCCCTGAGCATGACTGTTATTTTCACTTTGTTTCCTTCACTCAAGAACCTTTGGACATGCCGAATTTTAAAATTGTAATCATGAATGCTTATCTTCGGCCTGAACTTGATTTCCTTTATCTGGATCTGTTTCTGATGCTTCTTTGCTTCATGAGCTTTTTTATGTAATTCATAAAGGAACTTTCCATAATCCATGATTCTGCAAACCGGAGGATTTGCCTGAGGGGCAATTTCTACAAGATCCATTCCTTTCTCATCGGCCAGGGACAAAGCATCTTTCAAGGAAAGCACTCCAACCTGTTTTTTGTCTTCATCGATTATCCTTAGTTCATTAGCTTGTATCATTTTATTTATCCTGTGAGGCTTATTCTTTATTTTGCCAGGGTAAAATGTGCGTCTTCTGATGATTAACCTCCTTTAAATATTAACCTTTAAAGACCTATTTTGAATTAAATCCTTTACTTTTTCAAGAAATTCGTTCACATTGACTTGTCCTTTATCGCCCACACTGTGAATTCTCAACGAAGCTGTCTCCTGTTTGACCTCTTTATCTCCTACAATGAGAATAAGAGGAATCTTTTGAATTTCAGCATCTCTTATTTTATATCCTACTTTTTCCCTGCGAATGTCAACTGTGGATCTTATGTTGTTTTGTTTGAATGTGTTATACAGAGACATTGCATGTTTATTATGCCTATCAGCAATCGGAATAATAATTGCCTGTATAGGTGCAAGCCAAAGCGGGAAGTTTCCATTATAGTGCTCAATCAGAATTCCGAAGAATCTTTCCAGGGAACCAAGAAGTGCCCTGTGAATGAGAAAAGGCCTGTGGAATTTACCATCTTCACCGACATAACTTAAATCGAATCTTTCAGCAAGATTAAAATCAAGCTGGATAGTTGTACATTGCCAGAACCTCTGCAGGGCATCTTTTACCTTGATATCTATCTTAGGCCCATAGAAGACTCCTTCTCCCTCGTCAACCTTAAAAGCCACTTTTTCACTCCTCAATGCTTTCTCAAGTGCTTCTGTCGCCTTGTTCCAATCTTCAACATCACCGCAATGTTTTTCTGGGCGAGTAGATAGAAATACATCATAATCACTAAAGCCAAAAACTTTTAACATCTTTAGCGCCATAGAAATTGCGCTTCTAATTTCTTCCTTAAGCTGATCTGCACGGCAAAAAATATGAGCATCGTCCTGAGTGAATCCTCTAGTTCTCAGCAGTCCATGAAGTACGCCGCTTCTTTCATAACGGTAAACTGTGCCAAGTTCCGCAAAACGAAGAGGAAGTTCACGATAGCTTCGTTGCCTTGAACTGAATACCATGATATGAAAAGGGCAGTTCATTGGTTTCAACTCATACTCAATACCATCGCTTTTAATTGGTGGATACATGGCATCATAAAACTCAGTATGTCCGCTTCTCCTCCAGACGTCTAGCTTAGCAATATGGGGAGTATAGAGTACATCATATCCCTCTTTATAATGTTCTTCATACCAATAATTTTCAATCACACGCCTGACAGCAGCTCCTTTGGGATGCCAGAGAATCAATCCACCGCCCAAATTTTCATGGAAACTAAAAAGATCCATTTCTGTACCAAGTTTTCTATGGTCCCGTTTCTTTGCCTCTTCCAGCAAAGAAAGGTAGTCTTCCAGCTCCTTTTTGGAAAAGAAAACTGTTCCATAAATTCTCTGGAGTTGTATCCCATTCTCGTCACCTTTCCAGTATGCACCGGATACTGAAAGCAGCTTAAAATGCTTGATGTGTCCAGTGGAAGGGACATGAGGTCCAAGACAGAAATCAATAAAACTTCCCTGTCTGAAACAGGTTACTTCTATATCGCCTTTTTCCTTGATGAGTTCAATCTTGAGATCCTGTTCTGTTTGAGTAAAAATATGAATGGCCTCCTTCCTGGGAATCACGACTTTTTCAATAGGAATATCTTTAAGGCTGAGTTCCTGCATTTTGCGTTCTATGGCTGACAAATCTTCAGGAGTAAACGGTTCCTCTCTAAAAAAGTCGTAATAAAAACCATTCTCAACAGCAGGCCCGATTCCTGTCTTTGTTCCTGGAAACAGTTCAAGGACTGCATGGGCTAAAAGGTGCGAAGCACTGTGCTTCAATACCTCAAACGATTCATCGGTGTACTGTTTAGATCCTATTGTCCGGAGTTCTTTTTTTTGTCCCGTACTTGAGTTCTTCATTTTCATTTGTCCACCCTAATAGTAATAACCATTCCTATACATTTAATATAGGCAAGGCAATTCAAGTTTCCACGTTTAATATTTAATTTTGAATATAATAGGCGCGGAGGGGATCGAACCCTCGACTTCTTCCGCGTCAAGGAAGCACTCTTCCACTGAGCTACGCGCCTTCTTTTTCAAACCAATATATATTAATAGGTTACGCTTTTTCTGTCAATATATTTTGGAGCATTAAATCTGAACAAGTCATCTGTTTAAACCTATTTTTTATATATTAAGGCATTACAATCTGAGGTTTACTTGTCTTTTTAGGTTGGCCTGGTTTTTGTTATAAATTAGGTAACATAACAGACAAAGAAGACATTAAAAAAAATGTAATAGTTTGCATAATAATATGGGCTGTATTATACTAAGGCTCTATTTTTTTTATTATGGATATTAATTTAAAATAGGAGACATAAAAATGAAAAAAGTCATCATTATGGGAGCTGCCGGAAGGGATTTCCACAACTTCAATGTCCATTTTAGAGACAACGAGGAATATCGAGTCGTAGCACTCACAGCAACCCAAATTCCAGACATTGCTGGCAGAAGATATCCTTCTGTTCTTGCAGGGAAACTTTATCCTGATGGAATACCTATCTATGCCGAACAAGATCTATCAAGTCTCATCAAGGAAAATAATGTGTCTGAGGTTTTTTTCTCTTATAGTGATGTTCCTCACGAATATGTAATGAACAAGGCCTCTGAAGTCCAGGCTGCAGGGGCGAGCTTTTCTCTTCTTGGTCCTAAAGAAACAATGATAAAGAGTAAATGCCCTGTTATATCTGTATGTGCTATACGGACAGGATGTGGAAAAAGCCAAACAAGCAGGAAAGCTGCTGTTCTTCTTAAGGATAAAGGAAGAAGAGTTGTGGCAATCCGTCACCCCATGCCATACGGGGATCTTGCCGAACAAAGGGTTCAACGTTATGGAACCTATGATGATATGGTCAAGTATAAATGTACCATTGAAGAGATGGAAGAGTACGAGCCTCACATCAAAGCTGGCATTGTTGTTTATGCCGGAGTTGACTATGGGGCAATCCTGGAAGAAGCTGAGAAAGAAGCGGATGTGATCCTATGGGACGGAGGGAATAATGATATACCCTTTTATAAATCCGATTTAGAAATCGTTGTCGTCGATCCCCACAGGGCCGGCCATGAACTCAGATATTATCCGGGTGAGACTAACTTCAGAAGAGCAGATGTTATTGTTATTAACAAGATGGATACGGCAGATAAGGAGAATGTCGATATTCTGCTGGAAAACATCAAGACATACAATCCTGACGCGACTGTAATCCGTGCCAATTCAACTATTCATGTTGAAGGATCAGAAAAAATAACCGGAAAATCAGTACTGGTAATTGAAGATGGTCCAACTTTGACCCATGGAGAAATGGCATTCGGAGCAGGAATCGTTGCCGCAAAGAAATTCGGTGCTGCCAAAATCATAGACCCAAGGCCTTTTGCAGTAGGAAGCATTAAGGCAACGTTCCAAAAATTTACACATTTAGACAGTGTGCTTCCAGCAATGGGATATGGAAAAGAGCAGATAGCAGAACTTTCTCAAACAATAGAAAATGCCGATTGTGACTTTGTAATAAGTGCTACTCCTATTGATCTTGGCAGAGTAATCAAAACTAATAAACGTATATTGCGTGTTACATATGATCTCGAAGAAATCGGTTCGCCCAACCTAAACGAAATCCTAAGAAAATTCTGATGAAAAGAAAAATTGCACTTATTGCATTTGGCGGGAATGCCATCCTTCCTAATAATAAGAAAGGACTGCAGATAGAACAGATGAGGGAAGCTAAAAAAGCAGCCAGCCTCATGATTGATGTGGTGAAAAAAGGATTCGAACTAATAATAGTTCACGGTAATGGCCCTCAAGTAGGCAATCTTTTGATTCAAATGGAAGAGGCTGTTAACAAGATCCCACCATTTTCTGTGGAAGTTTGTGATGCAATGACAGAAGGAAGCATGGGCTACATGATTGAGAAAGCTTTGATCAATGAATTAAGGAAAAATTCTTTGGACAAAGAGGTGGTTACACTAATCACCCAGGTCATCGTGGATAAACACGACAAGGCTTTTGACAATCCTACAAAGCCTGTCGGCCCGTTTTACTCAAAATACAGGGCCCAGATGCTTGCGCGCGAAAAAAAATGGGCCATGAAAGAAGATGCGGGCCGAGGCTACCGCAAAGTTGTCCCATCTCCAAAGCCAATAGATATAGTTCCCAAAAGAGTGGTAAAAGAGCTGGTCAATTCAGGGAAAATCATTATTGTAGCTGGAGGAGGAGGTATTCCTGTTATAATAAACGGTAGAGGACTTTTTGAAGGAGTGGAAGCTGTTATCGACAAGGATTATGCTGCAAGCCTGATTGCTCGAGAAGTCAATGTTGATCTTTTTGTCATTTTGACAAATGTCGCTCGTGTCTGCTTAAACTTTGGGAAAACAGATGAAACTACAATCCATGAAATGACAGTATGTGAAGCCCAAAAATATCTTTCCCAGGGGCAATTTCCACCAGGCTCGATGGGGCCTAAAATCAAAGCAGCAATTGAATATATTAAACACGGGGGAAAGGAAGTATTGATCACTTCAGCAAGTCATCTCAGAGCTTCTTTAATCAACCGTTCAGGGACGAAGATAAAACCGTAACATTAGGAGATGAAAATGTTGAAAGATTTTCTGTCAATCAAAGATTTAACAATTGACCAGTTCAGCCAGATTTTAGACTTAACCAAGAAGATTAAAAGTAAACCCAGGAGTTACAAAAATAAACTTAAAAATAAAATCCTGGCGATGATATTTCAAAAGCCTTCGTTGAGAACTAGAGTAACATTCGAAGTAGGAATGCTTCAACTTGGAGGAGAAGCTATATATTTAGGACCAACTGATATTCAACTTGGAACACGGGAGACTGCATACGACGTCGGAAAAAATCTAGAACGCTGGGTGGATGGTATTATGATAAGAACCTTTGCACATCAGAATGTTATTGATCTAGGCCAGACTGCAAAAATTCCTGTAATTAACGCTCTGACTGACCTTCTCCATCCCTGCCAGGCTATGGCTGATTTTTTCACCTTATATGAAAAGTTTAGGGGGCGAAGGGATTTTAAACTTTCCTATATCGGAGATGGGAATAATGTCTGCCAGAGTCTTCTTTTTGCAAATGCTAAAACGGGAAGCACAATGATTGTAGGAACCCCTCCAGGATATGAACCGGACCCTGAAATTGTTAAACAGGCAGAAGAAGAAGGGAAAATATCAGGAAGCAAAGTTTTCTTCACAAACGATCCTTCAGAAGCTGTTTATGGGGCTGACGCTGTGTATACTGATGTCTGGGCTTCCATGGGGCAGGAACAGGAAAAGGAAGAGAGACTCAAAATTTTTTCCCCTTACCAGGTTAATAGTGAACTCATGTCTAAAGCCAAACAAAAGGCTCTTTTTATGCACTGCCTTCCTGCCCACAGGGGGGAAGAGGTTACTGATGAGGTGATTGATTCCGAGCATTCAGTTGTCTTTGATCAGGCTGAAAACAGGCTGCATATTCAAAAAACAATCATGTTATTATTACTGAAGAGTAAAAATGAAGAATGAGAATGAATACGTAGAGATCACTGAAAAAGATTTATCGTTCATAGAGGGAAAACTCTCTCAAAGCAGCGTTTGCCAGACTCTTCACAACCTGGCAAGAAAAATAGCATTTGAAAAAAATGCCAGTCAATTAAATCAAGAAGTCAAAAAATATAACCCCGATTGTAAGTATGAAGTCGGAGACCTCATTTACAAGGAATATGAGGAAGCCCTGATGGTAAACAGTAAGACTCACGAAAATTTTAAAGGAGCTATTGTCCTTGGGGTTATCAATAAAACCGTTTATGAGGACTTCGATTGTGAAATGCTTGAAGTTGATTATACCGGAGGAGGCATATTCAGGAAATATATAGACTATATGAAGAAGACCAAAACACAAGTACTTCTTCCTAGTAATTTCGAGAAAAAATCTTTGACTTCTGAGATTTTAAAAAAAGAGGAAGATCCAAGGCTCAAAGAACTTCCGATGACGGAAAAAGATTTAAAAACCCTGGAGAAAAATTTAAAAACCGTTCTTTCTAAATCGCCAAAATATTTCAATTGGGATGATTACTGGCAGCTAACAAAGAAACAAGTAAAGATTCCAGAAAGTAAGATAAAGAAAATTGAAAAATATTTTCACGAGTCAAAACAAGCTGTCTCAACAATGGATCTAATTACAAAATTTTTCGAATTACACCCATCAAGCGAGATGTTTGATGTTTATTGTCTCAGCCTAAATTATATCTTAGAAAAAAAATACAAGAAAAAATTTATTTTTGTCTCCCACGACAATTGGGGACACTGGTTCTTGAAGGATATGCTTGATTCTTACCTTGAGAATCTGCCTCTAACTAGGCCAAAAGTTGCCCTTCCTACTTTTGATGAAGAAAACATAGAGGAAGCAACTCAAATACAGAATTTTCCCCTAAAAATCTATCTTGCCTGGAGGGAAATTCTCTCTGGAGGAGTAAGAATCCCAAAAAACCTCAACAAAGAGTTATCCCTGACAAGACGATATATTTTCACTGATGCAGACAAAAACAAAGATTATACTGTTTACTATTACCCATCTCTATGCATCTTCCTGGGACTAAAAGAATTCTATGAGGAAAATAACGTTTCTCAAGGAGCAAGCCTTACGTTAGAGAAGAAAGATACTTCTCATTTCAGGTTCGGGCTGAAAATGTCAAAGAAGAAACTTTCTGTCTCAAAATTATCTTATGACTATAAAGAAGATAAGTTCTCAGAGTACGACCAGGAAATATCCACATTCTCCCTTCCTAATAAAATCATATATCTGGAAAAAGAAACTTTACATAAGCTTTTTTCACTTTATAGCCAGAGAGATAATCTTGATCTTCGCGAACTCATGATTATTATTTTCAAGAATTTTGGTGTAGGAATTAAAAATTTATCACTTCATTACCAAAGAGCGTTTCATCTTGTCGATATGCTCAAACATACTTCCCTGGAAGACGTCGAATATACTCTGCTTTCTTCCACGGAATTTGTCAGGTCAGAGAAAAATCCAGGCATCTTTTTCTACCAGGAAAAGATTAAAACCGAAGAAGAGATAAAGTCTGAAAAGCCTGTTGAAATTACTCCGGAACTCACGCAAGAAGAGGATGTTGAAAGAGATGACGAAGAGATGCTGCCTGAAATAGGTACAGTGGGCGAAATTCAGCCTCCTGAACCTGTGGAGGAGCCAAAGGTTGAAATTTCCGTCGAGCCTACAGTAAAACCAGTTGAAGAAATTAAAAAAGAAAAAGAGGCACCAAGGCTGGGGAAAGAAAAGCTTTCCAAGAAGAAAAGACATAAGATAAAAACAGAGGGAGAAAAGGACCTCCGTCGGAGAAAAGGAGAGAAAAAACATATTGAGGAAAGAATCGTATTTGAAGAGTCAGAACAAGAAGCTTTTTTTGCTCTTAAAACAAAAGAAAAAGAAGTGACCGAAGAAAAAATTGAAATTCCTGAAAAAGAAAAGAAAAAAGAGCTTAAGTCTCCAGTCTCTGCAGTACCGATATCAGGAGTGTTTGGCGAGAAACTAAAATCAGCCCTGGGTAAAACAAAAAAAGAGAAAAAAGTTAAGAAATAAATTCAGCTGGATCGTTCACGAGTTGAAATTGTCGTATATGCAGAGTACGAGTGTAATCATATATCGAAGCCAGAGCAGATTTTATATATTAGTCATATAAAAATGAATCCCTTAAGAGCTGCAAGATTATGAAACTTAAAATCATTTCACAAAGCGATGTTAAGAAATCTATAAACATGGCTCAGGCTATCGATGCTGTAAAACAAGCTTATGTACAGATGTCCCAGGAAAAAGCTGTTGTTCCCCAGCGAATTCAAGTCCTGGTAAAAAAGCAGGAAGGAATAACCCTTTTTATGCCTGCCTATTTGGCTGCAAACGATTCCCTCGGAGTTAAAATTGTATCGGTTTTCCCGGAAAACCTTAAATGCAGTCTGCCAACCATCAATGCAGTAGTTATTGTAATTAATGCTAAGACAGGCAGGACGGAAGCCATTATAGATGGTACTTATTTAACCGCTCTGCGTACAGGTGCTGCCTCAGGAGTAGCTACTGACTTACTAGCCCGAAAGAACTCCCGGGTCGCAGCTATCTTTGGTGCAGGCATCCAGGGCAGAACTCAGTTAGAGGCTGTTTGTACAGTCAGACCCATTGAGAAGGCCTGGATCTATGACAGGGAAATAGAATCAGCAAAAAATTATATCAAAGAATTGAAAAGCAGAGGGAAACCTTTCCCACACGAACTTTTTGTGGCCCGATCTCCTGCTCAGGCAGTCAAGGATGCAGACATTATTTGTACAGCAACAACTTCCTTCAGTCCTGTCTTCGAAGATACTGACTTAAAAAATGGAGTCCATATCAACGGAATCGGTTCTTACACCCCTGAAATGCAGGAAGTTCCTGCACACACAGTTGCCCGGGCTAGAGTCATTGTTGATTCTTTGTCTGCCACTCTCTCAGAAGCAGGAGATTTGATTATTCCCCTTAATGAAAAAAAGATTACAAAGTCTCACATACAGGGCGAGATCGGGCAGGTCGCTGCAGGCCAGATCCCTGGCCGCCAGTCTGATAAAGAATTAACATTCTTTAAATCTGTAGGAATTGCGCCCCAGGATGTGGCTGTAGGGGAATTGATCCTTCGCAATGCAAAGAACTTAAATATCGGCATCGACGTAGACCTGTAAGGAGAATTATAATGTTAACAAACTGGAAACCTCCATCAAACTGGATAAGAATCAAAATAATTTAGTATTCTGAAATGACGTACTTTGTCATTTTTTGTCAAGGATTGTCGCATCTCTGTGCCTGAAAATAAATCCCTCTTTCTTTAACTGTAGGAATTAAAACAAGTTACGATATGGCATGTAATTTGCCGTAAGTACATATGGAAATGAAAAAAATAATAAAAAAGAATTTAAGAATTATAGGAATCTCTTCAATAATCTGTTCGTGGATGACACTGGGTTCAGTATGGGCAGGATTATCCACAATCTCCTTAATTGGCTTCTGCATAACAGCGGGGATGTCCGGTTTAATATTGATTGCACAAATGATCTGAAAGAGCAGATTTGAACCCTATTTCTTAAGACAAAAGCAGAAGGGAAGAGTGGTTTAGTTTATCCCAACCATCCAAAAGGAATAACAGAAAAGAACAAAGTTTTTGCCTTCAACTTCAAAGAATCTCGCGAGATGCCCCTTTTCTCCGGGTAACACCCATCTGATCAAGAAATTCTAGGAGAGGGATTGCATACTTTCTGGTTAGCCCGGTCATCTGTTTAAAATCTGAAACACTCAGTTCTTTCTTGCCGGAATTTTGAATCTTCCACACTATCTCATCAATCCAGTGAGAATGAAGAAAAAAAGTGCCTTCCCTCTGCACAATCTTTCTTCTCTCGATAAGAAGAGAAAGCAGTCTGTTAAGCTTTTTCGAGGAGAGGCGAAAGCGGTTCTTTAAATCTTCTAAAGAAATAGAACAAAACTCTCCTTTAAAAACCATCTTATCCAACTCCTCCAGGAGGTTTTCATCTTCAGAAGACAAAGATACTTTAAAAGAAGTAAGAGCAACTAGATTTTCAAATCTTTTTATCTGCCCTGTGCTGGAAAGATATTTCATAGCAAGGGATAAAACTCGTTGATGCAGGTTAAATCTTTTTTTAATTCTTTCTAATGCAGCGCCAATTTCCGCAGGATTCCTTTCATGGAATTTTTCAAGAAAAGAAAGTATTTCTTTGCACAAAAAGTCAAAGCACGAATGGGGCAATATAAAAAGGGGAGAAAAAGAGAGGACTTTGACCTTCCCCTCTTCTTCTAACTCTCGGCTTATTGCAAGAAGAGAACTCTTTGAGAATTGGAAAAAGTCGGTTGCTTCTTTTTCGCTTAAGCCCTTTATTCCATTTTCTATGGCCAGAGCAAAAAAAGCTTGTTTTTCATCTCCTAATAACAGCTGGAGAAAAGAAAGTTTTTCCTTAACACTCTTCATGCTTATTTTTGTGGAAAATGGATTAAGGATTTTCCCTTCTCCCAAGACTTGGAGGCTTCTTGACTTCTGTATCTTGAACTTGTCCATCCATTTTAAGGAAATAGGTCGAACCGAATATATGCAGGCAAAATAATGGCCATGTTCGCCTTTTGGACACTTTTCATAAAATCTGATAGAAATTGGAATCTTTACTTTATTTAAAAGCAACACTCCCTTGATAAACTCCTTCTCTATGGACAAAGATAATTTGACAACAGCATCAAAACATGAGGTCCTCAAGTTTTATCTCCCTTTATCGGCATCATCATAGTAACCTTTATGAAAAATCCAGGTGGACATGGGTAATCTAGGTCAATAATAAAAAGGGGAAATATATGGAATTTTATACTTTTTCCTTAAATGCTTTACCAATTTTACCCCAAAAATCCTGTCAAACTCATCTTTGTTCTTGACACGAAATTCTCCAAGAATATCTTTCCTGACTTTTTCTTTCTCTTCATCCGATGCATTTTGTACGAGTAATCCCTCTATTCGTTCATCCTCCTGTTCAAGTTTGGCCTCATCAAAATCCTTTTGCAACTGGTCTCGATAAATTTGGGAGTAAACTGCTCTTAAGTAATTTATGTTTTCAGGAATGCAATTTAAAAATCTTCTCACTTCTTTTTTGACTCTTTTCTGTTTCTCAGTTCTGTCCTCAACCTTTCTTTTTCGCCCAACTCTTTTTTCCCTGTGCTGTTCAAATGATTTTAATACACATGCATTACAGAAAGTAAGAGAAAAAATTTTCTTTTTCTTCCCTGGTCTCATCTTTATGTTCTCAAAAGATTCCTTAATACCTTCCAAAACCACACGAAGAGGAATTCCTGTTTTTTCCCAGGTGTCAATAAGGTCGAGTTCTTTTGACGAAAGGAAAAAAGGAGACCTGCGCTGTTCAAAGAAAAAGCGGGCAATAGTTTGAAAATATTGACTCCTTTTTCCTGTCATTCCCTATTCCTGTCGTGAATGATTCTGAGTCCTTCCAGGACCAGATTCGGCTCATGAAAATCAATGGAATCAATTTCCTGGCAGATCAAGGATGCATACCCTCCTGTGGCTATGACCTTAACACTTTTTCCAAGCTCTTTCTTAATCTTTTCTATAATATTTGAAACAAGGCCAATTGTGCCAAAATATAGGCCGGACTGCATGCTCGAAACCGTAGTGCGTCCTATAGCTTTTAGGGGCTTTTTTATTTCTATGCGAGGCAATTTGGCAGTCTTGAGATAAAGAGCCTCGGCTGCGATTTGAACTCCAGGAGCAATAGAGCCGCCCAGATATTCTCCTGCAGAAGATACAGCATCAAAAGTTGTGGCTGTCCCGAAATCAACAATGATACAGGGCCCTCCGAACTTTGTAAAAGCTGCAACTGAGGAAACAATCCTGTCCGCCCCAACTTCTACCGGATTTTCATATAAGATGGGCATGCCTGTTTTTAAACCAGGGCCAACAGTTAGTGCTTTAAGATGAAACAGACTAAGGCTCAATTTTTGAAACGCAGGAGTCAAAGGCGGGACAACGCTTGAGATAATTACAGAATCTATTTCTCTTATCTTAAAATTTGATAGAGAAAACAAGTTTAAGATGGTTATGCTATATTCGTCACATGTTTTTTCTCTTTCTGATTTGACTTTCCAGTGTTTTATGAGTATTTCCCCTTCGAAAACACCTATAACAATATTCGTGTTCCCAATATCTACAGCAAAAAGCATTTTAACCCTCCGTCAATCCTGTTATTATTTTTATGCGAGCGTCGTAGAAAGATACATCCTTGCCCCCAATATTTAGAATCAAGCCGCCGTGAGTATCAATACCATTATAAACTCCTGATATGTTTCCCATATCAGTTTCAATGACAATTTCCTTTCCAATAGGAACTACAGAATATTTCTGGAAGAGAACTTCTATTTCTCCATCGTGCTTGTGTAAAAAGAGACTGTACCAATAATTGAGAGCCTCTAAAACTTTTTCCAATAAAATTTTCCTATCAGTCTCCTTATTTGTAATGGCCTCAATAGAAATTGATGAAGAGAGGAGTTCACCGGGAAAATCTTCTTTCCGTTGGCTTATATTCAAGCCTATCCCGAGGATAATATAGTTGAGGTGGTTCCCAAGAAAGCTGCTTTCACAGAGAATGCCTCCCAGTTTCCACTTCTGCCAGACCAAATCGTTGGGCCATTTGAGCAGAACACGGATTCCTACTGTGTCACGGGTAGCATCACTCACAGCCATGCCTGCAGCAAGAGAAAGAAGCGATATGTTGGATTTTGGAGGACGGAGAATAACAGACATATAGAGCCCTTTGCCTCTGGGGGAAAACCAAGCCCGCTGCTTCCTCCCTCTTCCTCTTGTCTGCGTTTCAGATACAACAACGGTCCCTTCAGGATCCCCTTTGAGAGCCATTTCTATTGCAAGGTCATTAGTAGAAGAACATGTTTTTAATCTTATGATTTTATGTCCAATTTTCATTGGTCTCCGCCCGAGTGTTGTTTTTTACTATTTTAAAGAAAATTATAATATGTAACAAGCAATCCTTTTATTGTGTGTAGAGTGCATTGGTACTATAGTCGATTACAGCTTATTATATGCTTTTTATGAGTATTTAAAATTATTCCATTAGACCTCTTGCTATATTCCGTTAAATTATTAAAGAAGCAGTCAACTGTGTTGAAGTGGCCGGACCAATGGCAGTTCCCGGTGAATACCAGGTACAATTAACTGTAAGTGATCATATAAGTTTCCTTTTATCCATGCTGAGATGAATGAATAAAGTGAGGGTTTTAGGCTAAATCAACAAAAGGATATGATCTAAGTTCTCTCTTAATTTCTTCTTTTTCTTTTCAAGATTGTGGAGGTTGTCTCTGGCTTCTTTAACAATATCTTCCGGGGCCTTGCTCAGAAAATTCTCATTCTGAAGCCTTTTTTCGATTTTTTCTATTTCCCGGTTGACTTTCAACAGATCTTTTTCCAGACGCTGTCTTTCATTTTCAAAGTTGACCAGCCCTTCATCGACCGGAATTGCAAAAGAGCCAATAACTCCTTTTAAAATTTTCCTGTCTGGTGGGAATTTATCGTAAACTTCTATGTTTCTGACATTTGCGACTGATTGAATATAGGTTTTTACTTCCTCATTCATATTCAATCCCGCATTTATCTTTACCCATAGATCGATCGCCCTTCTTGGAGCTATCTTATTCTCTGCTTTTATGGTCCGAACTTCGGTAATCGCATCCTGAATGACCTTCATATCAGCTTCTACCTTCTTATCTTTCCATGTTTCCTTAACTTTTGGGAAAGATGCTGTTGTCAGAGATTTTCCTGCAGATGGAAGATGCTGCCATATCTCTTCTGTGACAAAAGGCATGAATGGATGAAGAAGCTTTAATATTTGATCCAGCACATCCACGAGCACAGCCTGGCTTGTTTTATTCCCCTTCTTGAGGCTCGGTTTGACCAATTCGATGTACCAGTCACAGAATTCATGCCAGATAAAGTGGTAGAGTCTGTCTGCTGCCTCATAAAACTTGTATTTCTCCAGGGAATCGTTTAAATCTTCGATTACTCCAGTAAGCTTGCTCTTTATCCATCTGTCAGCCAGAGTCAGTTCTTCATCTTTTGCCGATAAATCTTCGCTCTCCAAGTTCATCATTACGAAGCGGGAAGCGTTCCATATCTTATTTACAAAAGTTCGATAGCCTGCCATTCGCTCCTCAGAGAGAGATATATCCATACCTGGAATAGCAAGAGCAGCTATTGTGAATCTCAAAGCATCTGTGCCGTACTTTCGAATCATTTCAAGAGGATCAATAATATTTCCCTCTGACTTGCTCATTTTCCGCCTCTTAAAATCCCTGACGAGTCCGTTTATAAAAACATGGCGGAATGGAACTTCCCCCATAAATTTCATCCCCATCATGACCATCCTGGCAACCCAGAAGAAGATGATGTCGAATCCTGTGGCCATAAGATCGGTAGGATAAAATAGCTTTAAATCCTCGGTCTTTTCCGGCCAGCCCATGGTTCCAAAGGGCCAGAGAGCAGAGCTAAACCATGTGTCGAGTACATCTTCGTCCTGAACAAGGTTTTTGCTCCCGCATTTATCGCATCTTTCAGGTGTATCCATTACAACATTCACATGAGAACAATCCTTGCAGTACCAGGCGGGAATTCTGTGTCCCCACCACAACTGTCGTGAGATACACCAGTCATGAATGTTATACATCCATTCAAAATAGGTCTTGGCCCAATTTGGAGGTATAAATTCGATTTTCCCTTCTTCTACTACTCTGATAGCTTCTTTTGCTAGAGGAGCTACTTTAACAAACCACTGCCAGGAAAGATTTGGTTCAATGATGGTCGAACAGCGGTAGCAGTGCCCGACTGCATGCTTGTAATCTTCGATCTTCTCGAGCAATCCTATCTCTTTCAGCCTCAAGATAATCTTCTCCCGGCATTCGAACCTATCCAATCCTTCAAATTCTTTCCCGGCTGATGCGGTCATCTTTCCTGAACCGTCAATTACTATTATCTGTTGAAGGCCGTGACGCTTCCCGAGTTCAAAATCGACAGGGTCATGGGCCGGTGTAACTTTTACTGCTCCTGTCCCAAACTCTCTTTCCACTCTGTCGTCCGTAATGACGGGGATATTTCTGTTTACAATGGGAAGACAGACCTTTTTTCCCTGAAATTTTGCATAGCGTTCATCATCCGTATGGACAGCTACTCCTGTGTCACCTAACATTGTCTCAGGCCTTGTTGTGGCTACAGTGATAAAGCCTTCAGAATCTACAAGTGGATACTTTATGTAATATAGTTTGCCATCCAGCTCTTTATGCTCGATTTCGATGTCTGAAAGAACAGTCCCACATTGAGGGCAGCGGTTCACCAGATAATAATCCCTGTATATAAGACCCTCTTTGTATAGGTCAACGAAAACCTGCCGGACCGTCCTGGAAAACCCCTCATCCATAGTAAATCTTTCTCTTGTCCAGTCCAGAGAGGCTCCGAGGCTTTTCAATTGATGCATGATAACGCCGCCGTATTTTTCCTTCCAGTTCCATGCGATTTTTAGGAATTCCTTCCGGCCGATTTTTTCCCGCGTCAAGCCTTTCTTGTCCAAGTTTTGTTCGATCACATTGTGAACAGCAATACTGGCGTGGTCAGTCCCTGGAAGCCAGAGAACATTGTATCCCTGCATCCTACGCCAGCGAACAATAATATCAGGAAGTGTAAAGCAAAGAGCATGTCCCATATGTAGAGAACCTGTAACATTAGGAGGAGGGAGAACCAGAGAAAATGGTTTTTTCGAAGAAGGAACGTCTGGTGTAAACAGTTTTTCTGTGATCCAGAAGCTGGACCATTTTTTTTCGACTGATTCAGGGTTGTATGCTTTCTCCAGGATTATCTTTTTCATTTTTATCCTTTTTCGTATTCGATATTTTACCAGTTTTGCAAATATTTTCCATTCTTTTATTAAATTATCTTCACGTACATAAAGAGCAGTGCTCCTGTGCGATACTCTCTGTAGATAAAATAGAAAATAGAAGGCAGTTTACTTTTTGCTAAAATGGTTTTTGAGATCTGCCAGTACTTGAGACTTGATTCTTTTTTCGAGTTCCCTTTCAACTTGAAAAATCTCCTTTTTTATCAGGTTTTTAACATTGTCATCAAGCTCAACTTTAAATTCAAAGGCAGAATTTTCTTCCGGGAGTGGTTCCTCTGGAAGCGTTTTTGGATCTTTTTTTGCCTCTATTAATTTCCTGACTGTACAGGCTAAATTTTCTGAATCGAAGGGTTCATGTATTATTTCGTCATACTCGAGTGCAGCCAATTTCTTTTTGTCCGGAACCTCAAAAGCCCTATTGAGCAAAATAAGTGGGACGTCAATTACCTGGCTCTGGTTTTTTAGGGTTTGACAAACTTCATAACCATCTATTTGTTTGAGCGAAAGATTTAAAACTACAGCATCAGGCTTTATCTTAGCGATGTTATTTATTACTTCCGCACCGTTGCTAAAAGGATAAACCTCAAACTCCGGCTCATGGAAAGCAATTTTGACAACCTTTATTACAGATGGGCTGGTATCTGCGATAATTAGTTTATAAGACATTTCAAAGCTCAAATATTAATCTTCAAAACCAACATTTTTCATCCAGGTTAGTTAACATTATTATCTGAAATATGTCAATTTGTTTTGAGCGGGAGTTTCTCTAACTGGAATTTAAAATGAGGTTCCTGGTTGCAAAAGGGCAGAAAACAGCATCCATTTGCCATTTTTCGCCCTGATTTTCTGATTATACTAATTCTCATGAAAACATAACTTCAGGTTATAGGAAACGGTTAAAAAGTCATATTTTATGACTTGAAGTTATAATTTTATTGCAGGCCTTTTTCCAGGTTGTCCGTGTAGAACAGGCTAATATTCTACAAAAACAGATTCTTCTCCCAAGAGACTCTCAATATTTTTTGTGAGTTTTTCCGAAGGAGAAACACCCTGGATGTCTACTGACCGGAGAGTAAGACGAAAAGAATGGGGTGTCTCAAGCTGAAAAAAGACCGGGCAATTTCCTTGATTTTTATCCAGGATAATTTTTAATTCCTCATAAACTGACTCCTCAATACCAGGGAGAAAAATCCTGAGAAAAACTCTTTTTGCTAGTTTCTGGAAAGCTTCTGAGAGGGGCATGATTTGAAGTAGATGAACTCTTCGGCTTTCTCCCTCGCCAAGAAAATTCCCCTTGACCCAGACAAGCAAGTCTTGTCTGAGGTGCATATTGTATTTATTATAACTCTCGGGGAAAATTACAACCTCAATATGGCCGCTCATATCCTCAAGAATGAAAGTTGCCATTCTTTCATCTTTCTTGGTCTTAAGTGGTTTGATAGAAGAAATAATTCCTGCAATTGTTATTTCATTATTAAAATCTTTTTCTTCATCCAACTGGCTTATAGAATGAGAAACAAGCTTATTCAGAATCTTTCCGTACTGGGCCAGTGGATGCCCTGTAATATAGAACCCGAGGGCATCTTTTTCATAAGAAAGAAAAAGAGATTCATTCCATTCACTCATTTCCTTTATCTCGGCAGGAACAGGGGGAGGTTCGATCTGTCCACTGCCGAAAAGCAGGTTTTGCTTCATAGAATTATTTTTCTTAATGCTATGTGCATATTCAATCATCTTATCTATCAGGTGAAAAAGTTGTGACCTCTTCCATCCTATGGAATCGAAAGCTCCGGACTTTATCAAGTTTTCTATCACTTTTCTGTTTATAACCTTAGGGTCCTCCTCTTGAAAAATATCGAACGGAGAAACAAAGTTCCCTACCTTTTCCCTTGCCCGGAGAAAAACACGGACTGCGTTTTCACCAACATTCTTAATAGCTGAAAGCCCAAATCGGATGTTATTGTTTTCGACACTAAAATGGAAATTGCTCTTATTAATATCAGGCGGGAGCACATTGATCCCCATTTCTTTGCATGTATTAATGTACTTTACTACATGTGAAGTAGCACCTCTATCGGCTTCGGAAGTTAGGAGTGCAGCCAGAAAACAAAGCGGGAAATGGGCTTTAAGATAAGCCGTGCGGTAGGCAAGGTAGGCATATGCAGCACTATGAGATTTATTAAATCCGTATCCTGCAAAATACTTTATCTGTTCAAATATCTTAGTGGCTTTAGCCTGGCTTATACCTTTTTCTTTTGCCCCCTGGATAAATCTCTTTTTCTGGGATTTCATAACAGAGGTTTTTTTCTTACCCATTGCTTTACGTAAGATATCGGCCTCGGCCATAGAAAAACCGCCAATTTCCGTAGAAATTCTCATAACCTGTTCCTGATAAACTATGAGGCCTTTAGTTTCTTTTAAGATAGGTTCTAAGTCGGGCAGTTCATAACTGATACGGTCTGGATGGTTTTTGCATTTTATGAATTCATCGGTCATTCCACTTTTCAATGGACCTGGCCGATAAAGAGCATTCAATGCGATCAAATCACGGAAATTTTCCGGCTTGAAATTTCTGAGTAAATCCTTCATCCCCTGGCTTTCAAACTGGAAAACTCCATCTGTATTACCTGATTGAAATAAGTTAAAGGTTTTCTTGTCATTTAATGGGATTGTCTTAAGGTCTATTGTCGTGCCTCTGTATTTTTCAATGAGATCTACAGTGTCCTGGATCACAGTCAGGTTTCGCAGTCCCAGCAAATCCATCTTTAGGAGGCCAATGCTTTCAATGTCCTGCATTGGAAACTGCGTTGTAATCTCTCCTTTTACCGATTTGTAAAGCGGCATAAATTCCACAAGGGGTTTTGGTGTAATAACTATCCCTGCAGCATGAATGGAGGGATGTCTTACGTGTCCTTCCAATTTTTGAGCTATTGAAAGGAGATTTGCAATTTTAGGTTTTTGATCTCTTAATTCGCTTATTTGAGGAATTTTCCTTAACGCCCCCTCAATAGTAGCGTCCGGCCCGAATGGAGGAATCATCTTAGCAATCTTATCAACTTCCGGGAGGGGGACTTCAAGAGCTCTCCCAACATCTCTCACTGCCTGACGGGCTGCCATGGTTCCAAAAGTGATGATCTGACAGACGTTTTCCTGTCCATACTTACTCGTGACATAGGAAATGACTTCATCTCTGCGCCGGCCGCAAAAATCTATATCAATATCAGGAAGGGAGATTCTTTCAAGGTTTAAAAACCTTTCAAACAAAAGGTCATACTCAAGAGGATCAATGTCCGTAATCCCCAAGCTGTAGGCAAGGAGACTTCCTGCTGCAGAACCTCTTCCAGGACCAACAGGAATACCTCTCGATTTTGCTTCGCGGATAAGGTCCCAGACAGTAAGGAAATATCCTTCGAAACCCATTTCTTTAACCAGCCTTATTTCTTTCTTCAGCCTGTTCTCATATTCCTGAAGAACATCCGTATCTGCTCCCTTCTTGATGTCCTGCATCCTTTTTTCGAATCCTTCTTTTGCTACTGAATCAAAATATTCTTCCAAAGAAGTCCCTTCTGTAACTTTGAAGCTGGGAAGGAAATATCCTGAAGAAGGAAAATCAAAATTGCATTTTGTGGCAATTTCAGTTGTATTCTGGATAGCATCAGGGATTTCTTTGAAAAGTTCTGTCATCTCTTCAGCCGACTTGAAATAAAATTCCTGTGTGCCAAAACGAATCCGGTCCTGATCAGTTACTTTTTTATTTGTCTGAACACACAGAAGAACATCATGGCTTTCTGCATCCTCTTTTTTAAGGTAATGAACGTCATTTGTGGCAACTATCGGAAGGGCTAGTTTTCTGGCTAACCGAAGAAGAAGAGGATTGATCTCCTTTTGAGGCTGAAGGCCATGGTCTTGTATCTCTATGTAAAAATCTCCCTGTTCAAAGAAGGAGGAATATTCCAGAGCTGCCTCTTCAGCCTTGTCTTCGAGTCCAAAGACTAAGTTGTAACTAATTTCTCCTTTTAAACATGCAGATAAGGCAATCAACCCATCGCTGTGTTCAGCTAACAGCTTTTTATCAATTCTGGGTTTATAATAAAACCCTTCCAGGTAACTTTTTGTAATAAGTTTACAGAGATTGTTATAACCTTTCTCATTTTTGACAAGTAAGACTAAATGGTAATGTAGAGGCCTTGCTTTGTTAGGTTTCTTGTCTTTCATGCTGTGTGGAGCGATATAAACTTCACAGCCTAAAATTGGTTTTATCTTTTTCTCTTTTGCCTGGCTGAAAAAAGTGACCGCTCCAAATATATTTCCATGGTCTGTCAGTGCTACAGCCGGCATATTATAATTATAGGCGGTTTCTACCATGTCAGCGGTCTTTAAGGCCCCGTCCAGGATGCTATATTCAGAGTGATTATGAAGGTGTATAAATGAAGAATGCATTTTAGTTCTTTCAGTTCATTATTTTAAATCAAATTATAAAATAAAAACATATATATTTATAAAATAACAGCTTCAAACAGGAAAGAAGCTCTGCCTCTTTGATTATACAGTGCTCACACATCCATCAGGCCCGCCCGATTTTGCCGGGTTTCCTCGAAGATCGACTCAAAAAGGCGCTAAATCTTTCAATGTCGCTTCTTCCATCCCCTCAAATTTTCCTAGATTATTCATAAAGAATGCCGATACTTTTGTTTAACCTTGATGAAATCTACTTGTCAGCATGATTTTTCGCAAGATTAAGAGGGTTGTTTTCTTTGTTAAATTAAATTTTATTATTATTATCGGCATTCTTCACCTTACAGGCGAGCCGATCTTACTGCATCTCAGGCTGTGTCATAATACAGGGAAGTTGTTATAAAAATCAACTGAATAAAAGTAATAGAAATGATAAAATAGAGGGCGAGAAAAAGTAAGGAGAGAGAAGAT
>Ga0307431_1000047_pt1 | contig 98836 bp, 96 predicted proteins | sample SalMarWE160170MG_FD_202155 | JGI IMG/M metagenome (GOLD analysis project Ga0307431, IMG submission 202155) | Salt marsh sediment microbial communities from the Plum Island Ecosystem LTER, Massachusetts, United States - WE1603-170 | ecosystem: Environmental > Aquatic > Marine > Intertidal zone >...
AATAATCGTATTCATGCCAACCTCCTTGTCTTATCTTTATTTCCAATAAAGACATCGGAAGGTTGGTATGTTTGTATTGATAAATCATTAAAACCAGCCGCCTAAAAAGTGCGAAAGTTGACTACTACAAAGCGATGAGAACAATCCGTTTCAGACTACTTCATGTAATCATCTTGCAAGTCCTACTATTACTCAACAGCAACTTATGCGCCTGCACCATATTTTGTCTCGGCGAAGAACCGAATGTTGTAGTGGGCAGAAACTACGACTTCGATATCGGATTCGGCGTTATAACCGTGAACAAAAGAAACTTGTCCAAGACCGCGTTCATCGATCCTAACGAGAAGGCAGCCACATGGACATCCAGGTATGGGAGTATTACATTCAACCAATTCGCACACGAGTTTCCCTGTGGTGGCATGAACGAGGCCGGCCTGGTGGTCGAAATGGCGCTTATGTATCAGGAAGGGAAGTATCCAGAACCGGATGAGCGGACCGCCGTCACCGAGCTACAGTGGATACAGTATCAGCTCGACAACTGCGCTTCCGTAAAGGAAGTGATCGAAAGCGATGAGCATATCAGGATTGGCAGCGCTCTGACGTATCTCAATTATCTGGCCTGCGACAGAACCGGTGACGTGGCAGTAATAGAATTCTTAGGCGGCAAACGCGTTGCATATACAAAAAAGACCCTGAAAATCGCTTTAATTCAAAACGGCCTTTACCAGGAATCAGTCAACTCTCTGTCACAATACCGGGGATTCGGCGGAAACAGACTGGTCCCCACGAGTCTCATTTATGACACCAGCGCTTTATTTGCTTTGGCAGCCAATTCCATGAAGACTCAAAGTAAAAAAGTCGAGCTGCCTTTAATACGTCGCGCCTTTAGCGTCCTGAGCGATGCCACTATCCCAAGCCATACACAATGGAGTATCGTATATGACGTGAATGACCTTCGAATCCATTACAAGACAATGCAAAATCCTGATGTGAGAACGTTATGTATCGAGACGTTTGATTTTGACTGTAATACGCCAGCTAAAGTACTGGATGTCAATGCGCGGATTACAGGCGATACTAAAATCGCGTTTCAGGACTACAGCTACGAACTTAACAAAAAGATGACCGATCGTTTCCTTAACGCAATCAAACAAGTTGGAAAGTACACCATCGACATATCGGCTGAGGACAGGGAAAAATTAGCCAGATACCCCGAATCCTTCAAGTGCATAAATCAATAGAGACCATTTTAAAATCCTGTGCCGATTTTATTAAACAAAGTGTTCTTTCCTATCTTCTCACAATAGTGACCTTATAATAACTCAAAGCGGGATTTTTTTTGCCAAACCGTCATTTTCAGTATGCCTAAAACTCCGGACATAAGTGCTTTTATATAACAGTCGTGTGGACACATACATGGTCATTGCCATCAACGGTCCGGTCAGCGAGCAAAAACTGCAGGATCTCATTGATAGCTTAGTTCCTGCAGACGAGCATACGAACAATTAAGTTCAACATTGAATAGCATCAGAGTTATGTCAACTCTAAGGCCGGGCTATTCTGCTCGGCCTTTTGTATACACTTTTACGGCTAAAATAAGGCGACTTTGCTGTGAAGAAATCCAAAGCATGCACAGTGGACAACTTCAGCAAACGACCTACATTACTTGCCGGCTGATAGAGCAGCGAGTCCGGAGAGGTCGATGTTGTCTATCGCCTTTTTGACCGTCGCCATTGGAACGTTTGAGCCCTCGACTTCTACGATGAACCGGTCCGCTACAAAGACGCGGAACACTGCCTCTTGGTTTTCACGGTCAAGCTCCTCTACTCCTTTATAGCCCTTGTGGGTTGTGGTCTTCTCGTAGCCAGAATCGGTCTCGTGTTCGAAATCAGCCATTGCCCAAGCTGCCATACTCATTCTCATCGGGCCAGTGACATTACCCATGTCCATTATCATAACTGTAATCCTTTTAGAGGAGTCACCTGTTGCCTCGTACACAGCCTCTGCGTTTGAGACATCAATCCCCATCATCTTGTTGCGTGCACCAGAGGCATCGGCACGCGTCATTCCCGCCAAACTCTCAGGTAGAAGCTCTTTGAGCTTTCGGAAATCAACAGATTCGACTACCTTGCCCTGGTTCGCCTGAGCCAACGCTTGCTGCGTCTTCTCGGCCGCAGCGGCAAATTGCTCCTCTGTCGGCATGGTTGGCTGTGCGGGAGTCGTACTCTTTGCTTCTTGCTGGCTTTGCTGCTCTTCTTCTCGCTTGCCGCAACCTATGGCGAATAAGAGGGCCAGACAAAGCGAAAGAATGATTGTATTTGCGAGCTTGTTTGACATAAATGACTCCTTTCGTAAAAGACCAGCGATCGAACGCAACTAAAAATAGAACGGGTCAACATAACCTGTCATAGTCGGATACATTTTGGGCACGTTGCACAGAAGTGTCAATCTCAATATTTGACACAAACGCGGTCTTTCGTGTGACGCAGACGAAGCCTGAAAAATATGGCCGCGGGCCTCTAACAACCCACGGCCAAGAGTTTTGCATATACGCCCCCCCCTTTGAAATTCGGACTCTATATATGCAGATAATTGCAGCTTTGCAGTTTTATTATCCCATCAGCTTTTCAGCCTTCCCTGCCAAGCCGCTGTTCTTCGATCTTTTCTCTGATAAAATTAGCTGTCCGCCAAGCAGCGTCTTTACCAAAATCAACGCACTTGTGTAAGCCAGCGTTAAACGACTGCGCAAAATCGTCTGACTTCAGCGCTGAAAATGCAGAAGTGTTTTCAAAAAGCCGAGCCGACCGATTTTCAGGTGCTGGTGCCAGATAGTAAATTGCGGTAGCGAATCCCAAGAAATAGAAAATAAGCAGAAAAACTAATTTGCTCCTCCAGCCCCTCATCAAAATTTTCCTCCCTTCCGAAGATAATAATAATAGTTGTATGTTGTTTATCGGGCCCTCCCCAGCCGGTCTCCAACACCCGTCTCTACTAAATATCTAATATAAAAAACTAATCACGCCAAATACAAAACCACAAACATTACATTAACCTGAATCAAGAAACAGACAGCTCTATGTCCAATACTTCTGTCAACTCCCTACACACAACTGCGACATCATCCTTGGCGAGATTATTGTAGAAAGGTAGCGCTATGGTCCTTTCGCTGACGGATTCCGCAATGGGGAAATCACCCTTTCGGTAGCCAAATTGCTGCACCATAAATGGCTGAAGATGGACAGGCGGAAAATAGTTACTCACCTGAATGCCACGATTCATCATTACCTGCAAAATGCGGTCACGCTGCTGCATGGTGAAATCCTCCCTGAGCCGGACAACAAAGACAAACCAGCTCATGTCACAACCTTCTGGCTCAGCAGGCACAACCAATCGTTCTTCATCTGCCAGTATTTCCTGATACCATATAGCAACCTGCCGACGTTTCGCCTTGATCTCATCGATCCTGGAGAGCTGAGCAATGCCAAGAGCACAGTTTATGTCACTTAGACGAAAGTTGTAGCCGAGCCGCTCGTGCGCCAGCCAAGCAGAGTTTTTACCTCTGCCCTGGTTACGAAGTGACACACAAACATCAGCCAAATCTTCATCGTTGGTCAGGATCATTCCTCCTTCGCCGGTGGTAATCTGTTTGTTGGGATAAAAGCCAAACACACTCATTTTGCCGAACGTCCCGACCATCTTTCCATTCAGCGCCGAGCCGAGCGCCTCGCAGCTATCATCGATAACAACAAGATTATGTTTCCGGGCAATCTCACAAACCCTATCAATCCCAAATGGATTGCCAAATATCTCCACAGCAAGAATGGCCTTTGTCCTGTCTGTAATTCTCGACTCGAGCTTCGACAGTTCAATATTCAGGCTCACAGGGTCAATATCGACAAATACCGGGCTCGCTCCTACCATCAAAATCGGCGTCGCTGACGCTATGAAAGTAAATGGGGTGGTTATAACCTCATCGCCCTGTCCAATCCCCAAGGCCAACATACACAGAAACAATCCGCTTGTACCGCTGTTGACGGCCACAGCTCTCTTTGTTCCAATGTAACTGGCTAACGCTTTTTCAAATTCAATTAATTTAGGCCCAAGTGAGAGGTCGGGACTACGGAGAACCGTACTGACCGCCTGGATTTCTTGTGCAGTGAGGTCTGGACGCGAAAGATATATCCGCATAAGCGAAGTATCCTCCTCAAAAAAAACAAAGGCTAATTCTAAGATCGTGATTTTACTACGTGTGCACACCAAATCCAAGACAATTTCCCGCCTCAAAGATTCATACAGTTACAACATTCGCATTTCGCTATTCACTTTTAGGGTAAAAGCCAGAGAATATTTATAGGACGTGTCTTCAAAAAGGCACTTCATTATAAGCCACCAAACCAATATTGCCTTTTCTCTGTTAAATGGTTCAGGCTCAGCAGCCGAATTAGATTACGGTGTAAGTGCATAGTTTACAGCACGTAGCAACGGGAATCGAAAGATGGCAAAAGGCAAGAATGTACTAACCACGGGCGATGTGGCTAAAATCTGCAATGTCGCTCCGAGGACGGTATCAAAGTGGTTTGACAGCGGCCAGCTCAGAGGCTATCGAATCCCAGGCAGCAAAGACCGTCGCATACCTGTAAGCGAGCTGCTTCGCTTTATGAAAGCAAATAATATTCCCACCGCGGCACTTCCTGTCGGCAATATACGTGTACTCATAGTAGACAGTAACGAAAAAGCCGCCTCGACTCTTGCAGAGGAATTGGGAACACAGGCCGACTATGAAGTCCAAACAGTCGATAACAACTTCGAGGCCGGTTTGTCAACTCAGAGATTTGCACCACACGTTCTGCTGATAAACCTTTTAGCTAAAGACATAAATGTGAACGGAATATGTTCGACCATCCTCGCTCACGAAGACCTGCAGACTATAAAGACTATAGCTATTGCCAACAATTTAAGTGATTCTGAGTCAACTGCTTTGCTGCACAAAGGCTTCGATGGCTATGTATCCGATCCTTCCGACATTAATGCGATCATACAGCAGATTGAAGAAGCTATCGCAATCGTCTATTAGCTCATATCACGGATAGGTATGCGGTTTACGCCAAATAAGCGACGAGGTTGCTTGAAACTGACAGTGACTTATTTTCACTTTGGCTGAAGCATCCTGGCTTGCAGTTTTATCAGTTGTTCGGCGGTAACCTCCTCTACATGCAGGTCACCGAAAATCACTCTGTACTTGCCATTTTCGAGTCTCCAGTGCATCAGCACTGCAGCACTATCCTTAGGCTTAATAATGTCACCGTAATATGCAACATCTTTGCCCTTACTGACCTGGTCATCGTAATACGTGGATAAACCGGCCAGCACATCGCTTCTGCCGGCTCCTGCTCCTGGAAGATAACCAACCAATACCTTCAAGTCTTCGTACAGACTATCATGCTCCGAACTATTGATGCCGAAAAACGTGAGGCATAAAATTACCGTTATGATTATTGCCGCCGCGGCGGTAAGTTTGTTTATTTTGAGATGAATTATGATGTTGATTGTGTCCAATCCACCTTTATGAGCAATGAGATCATGGGGAATCCGGTTTTTTATATCTTCGACAAGGTCTGGTCGCACAGGCTCGGCTATTTGTTTCCCAAGCTCACCTAGCAACTTCTCCATCTTATCCTCATTCATCTCGACCCCTACCTTTCTCAGATGTCTTGGAGCTCATTGCCACAATCCGCGAAACTCATTCCATAGATTATATGCTCTTCAGACAAACTGTTTTCTCAGTATATTTAAAGCTCGGTTCAGCCTGCTTTTGAATGTGCCCTGTCTTACTCCCGCTGCTTCAGCAGCCTCGGCGATGGTCATATGTTGCATATAATGCAAAACAACTGTTTGCCTCAATTTCCAGGGCAGTCCGGCGACAGTGTCTTTGAGCCTGTTCAACTCCTCTATATGCACAATCTCATCCGACTTAACCTCGCTATTTTCTGGCATAGCAACTTCTTCAATGCTGACCGGCTCCCTACCTTTGTTCTTGCGCCAATATAGCCTCGAAACATTGCCTGCAATACGATACAGCCACGCATTCAACGCTTTCCCATCTCGTAGTTGACTTATATGGTACCATGCCTGGAGAAAAGTCTCTTGAGTTAGGTCTTCGCTGACCTGACGACTATGCCCGATTCCTCGCATAAATAGATATATTCGCTCGTAGTACTCATCAACAAATTGCTCCGCAGCCGATCGCTCCCCGCCGCGAAGTCGGTCAGTAAGCGAATCTCGACTCTCCTTAAAATTCTTCTCCATTTATAATCTTGCCTTATATATTTTTGATGCGCAATGTCATCTCTCTGTTCTATTCTAAATGCGCATTTTTTCGGCTCTCCAAGCCGTTCGGCTGAACAGTATACCGTTAATCACCCTTTTATTCAATGTTTTGATACCACATTACAGGGTAAAGCGGTAATTTCAGAACAGACTCATTTTATAAATGGCAATCCAAAACCCAGCAGGCAACAGCTCACAGGTATCTGACTGCCCATTGTCAAATGGATAGTAAACAATATATACTAACCGCCAAACAACTTTATACAACTGAAAGGTAAGTTGCTAATCCAAGGCAAAGGAATGTTGAAAAATGAGACTATACCTTGTCCAACACGCAAAAGCGGCTTCAAAAGAAGTTGATCCGAAGCGGCCGCTAACTGAGCATGGTCTCCAAGAGATAAGGAAGGTAGCAGCATTCATTAAACCTTTGAATCTTCATGTAGATTATTTGTGGCACAGTGGAAAGAAGCGAGCCGCCCAGACCGCTGAGGTTCTGTCTGAGGCTATCAGTATAAAGAAAATCCAAATTGAGCGCGATGGTCTTGGGCCTACCGATGATGTGAACGCTTTGGCAAAAAAGCTTACTTCCGCCACTGGAGACATTATGATCGTAGGACATCTGCCCTTCTTGAGCAAACTGGCGTCGCTGATTCTAACTGGCTCTGAGTCGGCAGGCACAATCGCCTTCAAGAATGCCGGTATAGTATGCCTGGGCCGCTCCGAAGAAAACCAATGGCACATAGAATGGATAATTGTACCGCAGCTTCTTGCCTGAGTTTATAGGCACACAATGAGTTTTACAAGCGAGACCTCATCATGGCCGACCTCAACTCTTTCAGTGAGACTACAAGACAACTCTGGGACCTGATGAATCCCTGCACATTATGCCCGCGCAAATGCGGAGTCCATCGCAGCAAAAGCCAAACCGGATTTTGTGGCATCGGCGATTTGCCCGTCGTTAGCTCTGTAGGCCCGCATTTCGGCGAAGAAAGCGTCCTTGTCGGCACCGGCGGCTCCGGAACGATATTTTTCGCAGGCTGTAACCTGGGCTGTATCTTCTGCCAGAACTACGACATAAGCCACCACTGCTATGGACACAAAACAACAATCGAACAACTAACTCACCACATGCTTGATTTACAGAGAATGGGTTGTATCAATATAAACTTTGTAACTCCCACTCACGTTATCCCAGCGATTGTAGCAGCGATTGAATTAGCGCGAAAGTCGGGCCTGACACTGCCGACAGTTTATAACACTGGCGGCTATGATTCGGTCGAAACGCTGAAGTTACTTGACGGCTACATAGATATTTATATGCCCGATATGAAGTATTCAGACTCTAAGGTAGCTGAAGAGCTCTCAACTGCACCGGACTATCCGCAGGTAAACTTCGCCGCTGTCAAAGAAATGCACCGACAGGTAGGCGACCTCAAAGTCAAAAAGGGCATTGCCACACTCGGCCTTTTAATCAGACATTTAGTCCTGCCGAACAACCTTGCAGGTAGTAATGAAATTATAGATTTTTTAACTGATGAAATCAGTTCTTCCACTACCATTAATGTGATGGGTCAGTATCGTCCTTGTTACCAAGCCCATCTGCACTCAAAAATTGATCGACGACCAACTTTTGAAGAAATCCAATCCGTCCGCCAGTATGCCCTCACAAAAGGCCTTGCCGTCCTGGACTGACCAGCCCATTATTATGCATAATCAAACGGACTTAGTGACCAAGCGCTCTTTGATGTAGGCCACAGCATTGTCTATCTCTCTTATCGCATCGTCTCTTGGCGTTCACACTACGTTTCTGCCTTTTTCTTAATGCTCGATATTTGCCGTCATTGCGAGTGATTCGAAGAATCGCGCGACAATCCCTTCTTTTGTCATTCCGCACTTAATGCGGAATCTCTTCTTCTGTCATTCCGCACTTGATGCGGAATCTCTTCTCCTGTCATTCCGCACTTGATGCGGAATCTATTCGCGAGATACCACCGTAAGATGTCCTGCGGAGAAATGCGCTACCTTAGCCTGCCCTGCTTGCCCGGCGAAGCCCCGCCGTTCAGGGCGAAGTCGGGAGCACAGCCGAATGGACGCGGCAATCCCTTCTCCCGTCATTCCGCACTTGATGCGGAATCTATTCTTCTGTCATTCCGCACTTGATGCGGAATCTATTTGCGATATATCACCGTAAGGCGTCCTGCGGAGAGATGCGCTATCTTAGCCTGCCCTGCTTGCCCGGCGAAGCCCCGCCGTTCAGGGCGAAGTCGGGAGCACAGCCGAAGGGACGCGGCAATCCCTTCTCCTGTCATTCCGCACTTGATGCGGAATCCATTTGCAAGATACGAACTATTTTTCTTGCAAATCCAGCTTCTTTTATGTTATGTTTACCCCGTGAGATAGAATGGGAAAATACCATTATGTATATGTTCTGCGGTCGCAGAAGGACGAAATGTTTTACGTGGGATACACGAAAAATGTACAGAAGCGTCTTGAGGAGCACAATAGCGGGCATGTTCGGTCAACTAAGGATCGACGACCTTTGAAACTCATCTACTGGGAAGGTTGTATCAATCAGCAGGATGCGACAAGGAGAGAAAAGTACCTCAAGACCGCATGGGGCAAGAGATATATTAAATCAAGGGTACGTAATTATCTAACGAGGTTTACCCAATGAGATAGTAAAAACTTATCTCACAAGGTTTACCCCATGAGATAGTACAAATTTATCCCATGAGATATTAAAAATTTATCTAATAGGGTTTACCCAATGAGATAGTGCAAATTTATCTCACAGGGTTTACCCCGTGAGATAGTGCAAATTTATCTCACAGGGTTTACCCCGTGAGATAGTAAAACTTATCTCACGGGGCGAGCGCATCTTGGATTTGTACTATTGCGTTAGGACAGTTATACTACAAACGTGCTTATGTATTAAGGAAAAACACGTGTTATGCGGACAGTGAAACGGATACGGATTCTTATACGGAAAGCGTATTATCAATAGTTAGGCGACGCATTTCGCGATACAAGAAGTGAGGATAACGAATGGCAAAGCGAATTATTCCCGTTCGCGACAAACATATGGTAAGCGATCAAATCGGCAGTTGGGTCGTCTTATGGACGATACGAGAGAAAGGACCTCTCACTTTTTCCAAGCTGTACGAATTCGTTTACGGATATCCCGAGTATTACCCAAGCCAGATCAGCTTCCTAACCGGCGCACTCTCACGACTTGGATCCATGGGCCTTATCAGAACAAGCAAAGAGATCGACTTCCACTATCTCGGAGGACTCGTCCCGGCGGAAATACATAAAGACGTTGTAATAAAATTGACGCCACTTGTCGATCAGCTACAGGCAAAACTTGGAATAAGTATCACTAGTTACGCTGAAGGCAAAGGCGAGCGGATTGGAATCAACCCGGTTTTAGGAGAACCAAACTCATGGAAAAAGGGATCTTGGCCAGACGTTTTCGTGCTAATGCCCTTTACGCAAGAGCTACGCCTTGTCTATGAAGATCATATTTTAAAAGTGACGAAGAAATTAAGCGTTTCCTGTGAAAGGTGCGATGATTTCTTTTCGGCAGAATCCATTGTCAATGAGATTTGGACCGCCATTTTTGAATCGAAGGTATGCATCGCTGACTGCACTGGGAGAAATCCAAATGTATTCTACGAACTCGGAATGTCGCATACTCTCGGCAGACCGACGATACTGATTTCGCAATCAGTCGACGATGTTCCTTTCGATATTCGGCACCGGCGGTTTATTCTCTACGAATTCACGCCACGGGGCATGAAGGAATTTGAGGAGAAATTACAAAACACCTTGGAAAATGAGTTGAGGAATACGAATGAAGAACGGTAGGATAATCAGGAAATCATTACGGCCGTTTATTACCTCAGCTTTCGTTCTTGGCCAGTAGGCCTTGCGAGGAAGAAAAAGCAGGCCAAAGCTGCAAATAAAAATAGAAGGACTTAATAAAGTAACATGAAATAGGTAACGTCACTATTAAAATCTCTTTAGTTATTTTAACCAGTAAAAGGAAGTAAAAATGGCTAAGAAACAAAACCGTTCTCAAACAGAAAAAAAGGTAGTTTCCAAACGTAGACGGGCAACAGCACTGTTTCCAAAAGATTCTCTAAAAGATGCTCTCAAGATTCCTGAGACTATTAGGGATCAGAATGCCGGTAAGCCCTTTAGTCGTATCACCTTGGCTAAGGCACTGGAGATTAGCCCTGGTGGTAGCAAATTACGCAGCCTTATAATCTCAGCGAACAAGTACGGTCTTATAGAAGGTAACTACGCTTCAGAAACTATAGGTATTTCTGATTTCGGTAAATCTATCGTCTATCCGAGGACAGATGAAGAACAAAAAACTGGATTGAAAACCGCACTCTATAACATTGAACTATTTAAAGAATTTTTCGAAAACTTTAATGGGAATAGGGTACCTCGGAAAGAACTCCTGCTTAATACTCTAAACCGCGATTACAATATTCCAGTTGACGATACTGCGGCATGTCACGAAATGTTAATGCAAAACGCAAGAGACCTAGGTATATTAACGACTGTAAAGGGTGCAGAATATGTGGAGGTATCTAGACTATCTGCGGCCGAAATCAAAGAAACGGAAGAAATAGAACAAGACGAAAATACAGAGACGGAGACAGAGAGGGCAGAAATAAAAAAGGAACAGGAATTAAAGATTACGGGAAAAAAACCTCCTGAAGAATGGCAGCCGAAAGTTTTTATCGCACACAGCAAGAATAAAGAAATCCTCCAGCAGATCAAACAAATTCTTGATTTTGGGCAATTTGAGTATGTTGTTGCAGAGGAAGTCCAGACTACATCTATCCCTATTCCTGAGAAAGTCTTTGGACTGATGAAGCAGTGTAACTCAGCAATTATAAACGTAAGTGCTGATGAGCAAGAAAATCTTTCCAACGGAACTTATAAAATCAACGAGAATGTCCTTATCGAAATTGGAGGTGCATTTCTGCGTTATGACAAAAGAGTGATATTGCTGGTTGATAAGAGACTGACGCTACCTTCGAATCTGCAGGGATTGAATAGATGTGAATATGAAGGAAGCGAACTCTCTTTTTCCACAGCAATAAATCTTCAGAATAGCCTTAAGGAGTTTAGAAAGCCTGGAGGAAAATAAGAATAAGTTTGGATGTTGCTATGTATCAATAAATAAGAGTGAGGGTAGATAATAGAATCCAATTTACTGCTGTGATTAAAAACTGGTGTCAACTTAAGCAAAACTAAATTACTCTCTAATGATGTCGGTGATTTTCATCAGGAGGGTGAATTAAAGATGTCCGGTACTTTTTTGCAGAAACTATATAATCAGTAGTTATCTTTTAGGATGGAATTGCGGTAGAATTAGTTTCGTAGCGGTTTGTTATAACCTTTGTTCGGTGGACTGAAGCCCACCCTTGTATATTACAGGCGGCAGGTTAGATTATCTCATAAACATAGTAGTCCGGCAGGACTGCCGGATTCGGACTGATAGGTTGGCTGAGGCCGTAGGCCGAAGCGGCAATCTCCTACCTCTCGCACTATGAGAACTTCTTCATTTTCTTAGGAGTTCCGTCTTGCGGCCTTAGTGCAATGACGTTAACTAATTCGACTTTAACAGACTATCAACCATTTTGAAAGTTCGCTATGTATTCAGAATATATTCGTAATGTTGCAATAATCGCCCATGTAGACCACGGCAAGACGACCCTGGTTGACCAGCTTCTCTACCAGTCGGGGATGTTTCGGCAGGAGGACCTCGACAAGCTGGCTGGCGGAGAGCATAGGCTGATCATGGATTCCAATCCGCTCGAACGAGAGCGCGGCATTACAATTCTCAGCAAGAACTGCGCGATTTACTATACGGATACTCAAGGCGATGAGTATAAGATCAACATAATTGATACGCCGGGGCATGCCGACTTTGGCGGAGAGGTCGAACGCGTCTTGAAAATGGCCGACGGCGCACTGCTCCTGGTCGATGCTTTCGAAGGCCCCATGCCCCAGACAAGATTTGTGCTGAGCAAGGCCCTTAGGCACAAGCTGTGTCCTGTTGTCGTGATCAACAAGATGGACCGAGTAAACAGCCGACCTGATGATGTCGTCAATGAAGTGTTCGATTTGCTCGTTCAACTCGGCGCCGAATCCGAAGCGCTCGATTTTCCTCTTGTTTATGCATCCGCGAAGGAAGGCTGGGCCACAACCGACCTTGAGAAAAGAACCGGCAATATAAACGTCATATTCGATGCCATCATAAACAAAGTTCCTCCGCCGAAAGTCAGTCCGGATGATCCGTTGCAAATGCTCGTAACGAATCAGGAGTATTCCGATTATGTCGGCCGAATAGCGATAGGCAAAGTTTTTGCCGGGCAGATATCGCAAGACCAGAGGGTCACCGTGATTGACAAAGAGGGCCTGCACACACAGCAGAAGGTCATGCAGATTCATACGTTCTACGGCCTTGGTCGAAAGGAGACGCCAACCGTCCGGGCAGGCGATATCTGTGCGATATCGGGCCTTAATCCGGTTGAGATCGGCGACACTATCGCCTGCGCCGACAAGCCTTCGAGAATAACCGTGATCTCTGTCGACGAGCCGACGATGACGATGATGTTCAGGGTTAACGATGGGCCCTTTGCAGGCAGAGACGGCAAGTTCCTCACGAGCAGGCAGATCGGAGAAAGACTCGAAAAGGAGCTTCAAAAGAATGTCGCTTTGAGAGTCGAACCGGGACAGACGACGGAAGAGTTCAGTGTATCGGGCAGAGGATTGATGCATCTTGGCGTGCTACTGGAGAACATGCGGCGCGAAGGATATGAACTCTGCGTGGGAAAGCCGACTGTGATTCTCAAAACAGTCGAGGGCAGACGTTATGAGCCGATTGAATTGCTGGCGGTGGATTGTCCGCTGGATTGCCGGAATGCGATAATGAGCCTTCTTGGCGACCGGCGAAGCGAAATAGTCAAGATGGACGCCAAGAGCGGCGCTAGCGATTTTATCCACATGGAATTTATGATACCTTCGCGAGGGCTTTTCGGCCTTCACGCAAGGGCCTTGAACGCAACGGCGGGAAGAGCCATTCTGCATCACACATTTGAAAAATATGAGCCCATGCGAGGCGCAATACCGCAGCGAAAAGCAGGCGTCATGATTGCAACAAATACGGGGCAAGTAACGGCCTATGCGCTCGATGCGCTATACGACCGCGGAATATTCTTCGTCGAGCCAGGTGAAAAAGTCTATGAAGGGCAGGTCGTTGGCGAGCACTGTAAAGAGAAGAATATACCGGTCAACGTAGCCAGGAGCAAACAGCTCACCAACGTTCGCGCCGCAGGCAAAGACGATGCCGCCAAGGTCAGAGCCTCGAGGAAAATGAGCCTTGAGGTCGCACTGGAGTATATCCAGGAGGACGAGTTGGTTGAGATTTGCCCAAATTCAATCAGAATCCGCATAAGGCTCCTGAAGGAGGCCGACCGCCGACGCCAGGCCCGCAAAACATCTCGGTAATATGCGTCACGGATTCACACCGGCTGATATTGTCGTAGAAGTTGAATACCGCCCCAAGTTTCTGTTCTGGAAAAAAGTAAAACACTTCAGATTTGTTACAACAAAAGATGCGAGAGGTCACTTCTTCTGGTCGCCTCGCGCGCTATCCGAATGAACGCACAGTACACCCATTGCGACTCGTGATAGTGGATAACGGAGGGACAATTAAAGGTGTCCGCCTGCCCTGCTTGCCCGGCGAAGCCCTGCCGTTCAGGGCGAAGTAGGGAGCATAGTCGAAGGGCCGTGGCAATCCCCTCTCCTGTCATTCCGCACTTGATGCGGAATCTATTTGCAAGATACCGCCGTAAGGCGTCCTGTGGAGAAATGCGCTATCTTAGCCTGCCCTGCTTGCCCGGCGAAGCCCCGCCGTTCAGGGCGAAGTAGGGAGCTTATCGAACGGGGTTGAAAGCTGCGATCCATTCAAGAATGACAATTTTTATAACCTTTCAACATAGTAATATGGCATACGTAAAGCACGTAGCTCTCCACAAGGAGTCCATAGGACTGCCACAGGTACGCGCTTTACGTATGAGCTCTTTATTGAGATCGATTATTAAAATGCAAATCCACGGGATGGCCGGGCTCAAAGCTAAATTTAGGAAGTCGTCCCAACGGGACTCCACAATTTTTAATTTTAATTTTTAAACTTTAATATTATAGATTCCCGCCTGCGCGGTCACACATTCATTTCCTTACGCAGTGTCTTAGCATTGTTAATGGCATGGCCGCCGATGTCATTGTTGAAATAGACATAAATGTTATGGACTTGTTTTATGTATTGCTTGAGCCATTCGGCCCAGCTTTTTAATTGGGCCTTGGAATAGTTGCCCGAATACCTGCCAGTCGTGCCGTGAAATCGAACATAAACAACATCTCCCGTGACAATCCTTGGCGATCCCTTATCATATAAATCGTGCACACAAAAACCGACGTTGGATTTGTCCAACAGGCCGTAAACTTCTTCGCTGAACCAGCTTTCGTGCCTGAACTCGAAAACAGATTTTGTCATTCTGAGTCCGCCAGAGGCGGGCGAAGAATCTGGCCGACGAAGAAGAGATTCTTCACTTCGCTGCGCTCCGTTCAGAATGACATTGGATAAAACCTCTAAGAAAGCTTTCAGCCGCTCAATGTCTTTGTGCATACTCGGCGGCAGTTGATAGAGAACCGGACCGAGGTTTTTCCCCAATAGCCGAGCTCCTTCGAAAAACCTTTCAAGTGGCTCCTCTACATTTTGTAGCCTTTTGATATGAGTGATATACCGGTTGGCCTTTACGGTAAAAAGAAAATCCTTAGGTGCTTGTTTATGCCAGTTTTCAAAAGTCTGTGGTTTTGGTAACTGATAGAAAGTATTGTTTATTTCAACCGTGTTAAAATGCTTCGTATAGTACTCAAGCCATTTTCTCTTGGGCAACTTTTCCGGGTAGAACAAATTAGCCCAATGGTCGTAATGCCAGCCGGAAGTGCCTATTCTAATATCACAGTCAGCTTTGCTCATAGAAGATATTTTAGCACTTTGAATGATTGTGCAAAGCTCGTATAATTTATTATGAATTGGTGTTGTCTTTCAGAGAACATGGTATATTGTCATTTCGAGCAAGCCAAAAGCGAGCCGAGAAATCCGTTTCTTAATAGATTTCTCCTCTTCGCGATGCTGCGCATCGCTTCGGTCGAAATGACTTAGGGTTCTGAAATAGTATGGATTTTGGGCCACAACAAATCGGCAAATGGCTTCTACTAACCGGCATCATTATTGCCCTGCTCGGAGCAATTATGGTTGTGCTGGGCAAGGTCGGCCTGTTCAGGCTGCCTGGTGATCTGCAGTTCGGCGGTAGAAACTGGCGGATTTATTTTCCTATAGCGAGTTGCATAATAATTTCTATTGTTCTGACACTTATTCTTTGGCTGATAAATTATTTCCGCCGCTGACCAAGTAGTGCCGATGAGTTATTTGACCTTCTTATAAAAATCTGCTTCGCGGTCAGACAGTCTATTTTGCTCAATTAACATGCGAATCTTCTGCAAGTCCACATCCCTCGGCACGCCACCTGAGGGAGCAAACGAAGTAACATAGTCACTCCTAACCGGAATAACCTGTAAAAATCTACTCACAGATATACTTGCAGCAAATATCGCCACAACGACAGCAATTATTAGTAGCGACCGTGACAGGATTCCAACATGTGCCAGAGGCTCTTTTCTTAAAGCAACTGGACTCTGATAGCGACATCTGTCACAATATATGCAGTCAAGCTGGTCCTTAACGGTAAGACCGAACTCACATTTGCCGAATCTCTTTGCCGGCAAATATTTCTTTAGTAGGATTGCGCTATTAAACAGCGACAAAAAAGCACCAGCCGGACACAAATATCTACACCAAAAGCGAGTGTAAAAAAGTGAACCTATCAATGCCGCCACTACAACCACTGTCAGTGCAAATCCAAAGCTTGGTAACAAAAACTGAAAACTGAAAATCGAAATCAAAGGATCAGACCCAAGCGTTGTACGATTTCTCGAAACAAAAAACATAATGATAAGAACGAAAAGAAACACATATTTGACAAACCTTGCCTTCTGCATTTGTTCTGTGGATATCGGCTGCTTGAACCGCGCAGGTACAATGTAGCTGAGCAGCTCCTGCGCAGCACCAAAAGGACATATATATCCGCAGTAAATGTTTCCGAAAAACACGACCAGTAGTGGCACTGCTACAGCCAGCAGGAATGCTCCCGACAACTGCGGAGCAGGTACATGCAAAGACAAAATAGTCACCATCTGCTCAGTGGAGTACTGTGCATTGAGCAGGATTCCACCGATGACAAAACTCAAAAATAGCACAACCAATCTGCTCCAGAATCCACCTCGGTATGTCATAATCAGAGCAACTACAAAAGCAGCAACAAGATATATACCCTGCGCGTCCGGCATATAATAGGCACGATGGGCTTTTTCACTCAATTGTCCCTCCCAGGACTGACCCAGCACTTTCGCAGAAAATCGCTGCCCCGACTTTTGCAATGCGGAGAGAACCGCCTCTGAGCTTACAGTAGCGCCGCTCACTACATCAACACCAGTAAAAGGTTGTTGCTGAAAGAGCCGCAGACCGAATAGTGATTTTTGCCAGCTATCAAGCAGCTCAAGATACGCAGGCGTTTCGTTCGACTGCACTATATGAAAATCAATTATTTTTCCTTCGGTATCCACACGCACGGCAAGATTCATCTTTCCGCCGAACCCGCGAACTTCCGGCGCTAGGTCCCCCGAGCTAAAGATGTAACCGGTTAGCTTATCATTCGGATCACGAACTGAGAAGTAGGTGAGCTTTTTACCACCATCTGCAAGAACAACCGATGCCAGTTCAATGCGCAGCTCGCCAGCTAAGGCCTGTGCCGCATGTACCGGCAGCGAGGGCATTAGACGTGCTTCTGCGGCAACCAAAAGGTTTGAACATAGAATAATGGATGTCCCGATACCGAAAAGTATATAGCCTAACCTGCGGTACCATATTTTGCTTGTATCGAGAAAGAAAATCTTGCCGGCTCTCTTTAGTCCGAAAGCCGCAGATGGTACATTTGCCAGAATAAGCACAACAAATACGTACAGTGTTACCTTTGTTCCAAGCACCGGAACAAATCCAAGACCTGTCACCAGCCCCCCTACCGCAGCTCCGAGATGGTCGGCAGTCTCAAGCTTACTGCCGGCATGGCCCGTATCAAAACCACCGTCAGCAAGCTGCCGGGCTGCAATCGGAAAATAACAACCCGTGCACAGACCACACAGAATAAATGCAACCGCTAAAACAAGATGGGAAGTGTCCCCAATTCTGCTTATTGCGGCCGAGGTTGGTCTCCATAGCTCTGCCGGACAAAATGCAATAGCAGTTAAAATCAACGTATGGATAAATATAACCGCAAGCAACATAATCTCCGGTCGAACACGGGCGACCTTCAGCAGACTTCTTGTAAAAACTGCGCCGATTGTCAAACCAACCATAAACAATGATGAAATGACGCCGATGTGCAGATAGAGAGAGCCAAAAAGCGTTTGATACCAGTACATTAGTGTAACAACCACACCGATACCTACACAGCCGGCTGAAAAAACCAAAAACGAACTGTCAAAGCTTGACCTGTCACCGTTTTGGGATGATCTTGAGATATAAACAGCCCTCAAAACAGTAAAAATTAAAATGGGGCCAAGGAACACTAACGGGCCGACTAAAGACAATAGCTTAACAAATCTGGTTATTGGAGCTCCGGATTGTTTGGTGGCAAGTAACAAACTGTACAGATGAGTCAGAGGCCTGGAGTCACGGTTAATAAGTAAACTTCTCGGCAGGTCTGCCCTGCTGTAGCTTTCAAGAGCTGTAGCAGCACGGTCCGGCAGGTAAACGGAAAGCAATCCCTCAGGTCTGAAAATACCGCCCGCATCTTTTATTGATGCGAAGCGTTTCCGCACAATGCCCGGCTCACCGGTCAGCTCCGTAGAATCGGAAACGATAAACCATGTATCCTCTCCGGGCGTCAATACGAGATGCGAGAAGACCTGCTCCAGCGTTACTTTTACCGAGGCACCAAGATTGATTAGCTCTGTGCCCATAATATTTTCACCACCTGCCACTCGAACCGCAACAATTCCGTTAGGCCGCAGTGCGCTCCTCACCTGATGATAAAACTCAAGCGTGTAATATCGGTTCAAAACAGAACTGGTCGCATCGGGCAGATTGACAATCACTATGTCATAGTATTGCTTCTGCTCTGCTAAAAGCTTTCTAATATCGCCCGTAACAGGATGAAATCGTTCGTCGCTGATTCTGAGCTGTGATGGTATGAAATCGTTAACCTGCCGCACATATTCATAATCAGGATACGCCCAGCTAACCGTCTCTATCTGCGGCAAACGCAGCAACTCGCTGCACAGGCTCAATCCTGACCCGACAACGAGAACACGCTTAGCATCAGGACGTTGGCAGAGAGCAATGGCAGCAACCTGTCCGGCAGTAGCCTTGTCGGGCAGAGCGTCACAAGTGCTGCCCTCTCGAATAGTCACCCATTGACCTTGGTAAAACCCGTAGAGATACTCGGCTTGAGGCGTGTTAAACGAACCAAGCAAGGCCTTTTTCGGGAGTAATTTTGTCCATTTTATGCTTCTAATATGATTCATCAGGGTGTGATCAAATCCACTCGCCAAACCAACAACAATAGCAAACACAGCCAACAGCGAAATAACGCATCCACCAAACGCAAAATCTGCTCCACTATTAAAATCCTTCAGTTGTAACTTTGCGGCTCGCTGGGTGAGTGCTTTGCTGAGCTGTGCGATAAACACTGAGAAGGACAGAATCAGAACAAGAAAGAAGAAAATTCGTGCAGGAGAAATACCGGCTCCAAGAAGCAATGTAACTCCAAGGCCGCCAACGAAACTTCCCGCTGCTTCGAGGATGTAAACGCGCGACACCGCAAACGCACCGATCGACTCAATCCATCGACAGGCAACGGGAAATAACATTCCCGTGATGATACTTACCGGTGCATTGACAAGCAGCGACCAAAACAAAATAGTTCTAATCTGTAAGAGTGCATAAGACTCGATGCCGGCAATCTCTCGCATCTGGATAATTAAAAGGGCCTGGAGAGCAAATCCGGGCACGTAACTCAAAAATAGAATCTCTATATTTCTGAGAATCCAGTCTGCTACAGCCCTAATTCGATATACCAGCACCGCGCCGAGAGAAACCCACAAGAACCACGAACCAAAAAATAAGCCCACACTTATATCATTGCCTTCGAATGTGGTGATAAACTCACGAAATAGCAAACTCTGTGCCGCAATCGTAAATAGGCCGTAACTGAATATCAGTAGACCGCGTGCAAACATCATTCCTCTTCGCCGAAAACATCTGCCTGAAAGACTAAAAAGCTCGCGCCTTCCTTCCAGGCATCGTCAGCTAATCGCGCCTTGCGCGATAATTGCGTCAGCATCTCACTTAGGTCCCAGCCTTGTTCGGGCGCAACCTGTGGAAGGAAAACAGCCGAATGACCGTCTTTATTAAGCACCACCCCGTCTATCCCAATTCGGATCTGGTTATATGAAGCAACAGGCTCCGGGGCAGTTAGCGCAGAGATTTCTATTGTGATACCGTCGTACTCAGCCTCCGAGAGGGGCAAAAAACGCCTATCGCTAAAGCCTGCGTTGACCGCGTTCAACATGACCGATCTATACAGAGGTCTTTGAGGAAAGATGTCACCGATACATCCTCTGAGCTGTCCATTTTTTTTCAGCGTCACAAAAGCTGCACGGGGACATTTCATCGCATCACTGACATTAACGCCAAGCTCAGACGCTTCTGGCATTCGCCTTTGTCGCAAAACATAATCAATTGTTTTGCGAGCTAAGGTCAAGAGTTGTTGCTTATCCTCACCACTCAACTCAGGCACATTAGTTTGCTGCTGAGTTTCGGAATAATTGCCCCACTGGCCCAGGAAGGCAACTGAAAGATAGCTGACCGACCTTTCAAAATCGCCGGTTAATTCGCCGGACGTAGTGTATTTGACCATCTGGGATTTAGCGTCTTTATCCAGCATCGAAAGTAATATCGCAATCGGAACGTAACCGCATATAGTCGCTCCTGTCTTGGCCTTGTAATCCAGAAAACCCCGGCTATCTAATTTAGCTATAAACTCGTAGGCACCCATATCAAGTTCTTTTATCTTTTCAGGTACGTTTTTTGTGAAAGGCACATAGCCATAGCTCTGTCCATAATGCACAAAATCTGAACTTGCTACAACGAGAGTTTCCTCATCTATCAAGCCTTTTAGAATCTCGGCCGCTTTTGTAACCGTATCCAATGAGCACTGACCCGCCACAATGGGTACCAATGTAAAATCCCGCTGAACGTATTGCAATAATGGCAGCTCTATCTGGACACTGTGCTCTCGGCTGTGGGCAGCCGGAACATTTTGAAATATCGAATACCCCAAGAGCTTATTTATGAATTCAACGTCCAGTGGTATTTCTCCCAGAGGAGTTTGGTAATGAGTCACTCTCGGCACACTTAGGATTTCTTCCATTCGCAGACGGTGGCTGGGGCCAATGACAATGATGCGCTTGAATTGCCTGCCGACTGTTTTAACACCCATAACAGCAGTTTGACCTGAGTACGCATAGCCTGCATGTGGAAGAATTAACGCAATTACGTCTTCCTCTGGCTGGCTGTCAGCTTTTTGGAAAAAGGCCTCAATTTGCGCCTTTAGCGCATCTACATCAGCACTGTACCAAGTACCAGCAAGCGAAGACTGCAGAATAACCTTTCCTTCTGTTTTTTCTGATGGCTTAGCTACCTCTTGTGCTGTTTGATCTGTTAGCGCGGTTGATTTTTTTCTGCAAGTGCTAATAAAAAGCAATAGAAAAACGCACTGAATCAAAATCGTAAGATTAAATAATCTCTCCTTTGATGGTTTGCTTAATCGCACTTTCATATTAACCACTCCATTTACCTTGGCTATTAATACCTTTCAGAGACATCAATCGACCGGGGTATTTTCGCAGCCGGGCAGCCCTCACAAACTTCCTCGGCGAGGCTTTCTCAGCCAGCCACCAAATCCCCGTGAAAACCGCCGAACACGTTGCTATCAACTCTCTAATAAATCTTCTGCGTGTCATTTCCAGACTCCGTATATCGCTCTGCCACAATCCGGACAAGAGCCGTCTTTAAGCCGATTCCGTAAAATTGTATAGCCGCTGCGTTCAATAAGTAGTTTCTTGCATTCGGGACAATATGTATTCTGGCCATCTTTACTAAGTATATTGCCGATATAGACATACTCCAATCCTTCACTGATAGCAATTTCACGAGCCATATCCAATGTCTCCGCTGAAGTCGCCGGTAAATTACGCATCTTGTAACGAGGGGAAAACCGCGAAAAGTGCAACGGCGTTTCAGCACCGAGATTAACCCTTACCCATTGACAAAGCTGGCGTATCTGCTCGGAGCTATCATTCAACGTGGGAATAAGCAGATTAGTGACTTCCACCAGTATGCCACTTGCTTTGGCAACAATCAAAGCGTTCTGCACCGGTTTCAAAGTTCCTGAACACACATCTCGATAGAATTCATCACTCATGCTTTTCAGGTCTATATTCGCTGCATCGACATATTCAAGCAGTCTCCGCCATGGATCCTCATTAATGTATCCTGCTGTCACGAGCACATTACGTATGCCCGCCCGGCGGGCCAGCTTCGCAGTATCATAGGTGTACTCGTAATAAATAATAGGGTCGGTATAGGTATAAGCCAAAGAAGGACAATTATATCGCTTCGTCAATGCCACAAGGCTTTCGGGGGAATGCGCCGTCGCCGGCACATCTTCCGGATTTGCCTGCGATATCTCCCAATTCTGGCAATTCCTGCAATGGAGGTTACAACCAACGGTTGCAATCGAGAGAATACCGGTACCGGGCAGAAAGTGAAAAAGTGGTTTTTTCTCTATGGGGTCAATGTGAATTGAGCAGGGGTATCCATACACGACGGTCCGCAGCACACCGTCGATATTTATTCTCACCCGACACTCGCCGCTCTGACCCGGCGCAATTAGACAGTTCTTCGGACACAATTCACACTGAACCTTCATTTCAAAGCCTTTTTAATGCTCTGTTGAAGAGCCCAAGATCGTGTCATTTCGAGCGGAGCCCCTGTGTCTTCTGTCGAAGACAGAAACAGGGGCGAAGTCGAGACACGTAGCGAAGCGCAGAGCCCCGAAGAGAAATCTGCATGCAACTGCACTGCTAATCCAGATTTCTCCGCTACGTTCGCTCCGCTCACTTCGGTCGAAATGACGCTTTTCAACAGAGCACCTTTTCAATACAGATGGGTGTTTTTACAGTATAACTGGCAGCAACGCACAAAACCATTATATCAAACATGTAATACGTTATGTAACTGTAAAGTGTTGGTTACCTTGGTGAGCAAATTAGCATTTTGTTTTGAAATGAATTGGATATAATCAAGCGTATGAAAAATGCTGTACTGAGTCAACTTTTTGACCAGATGGCCGACATAATGGAAATTCTCGGCGAAGACCCATTCCGCATCAACACCTACCGTAAAGTCGCAAGGATCGTCGGCGATACACCAACCGATATCGAGATTCTCCTTTCCACAGGTGAGTTGGCAAAGATACCCGGCATAGGAAAATCAAGTATTGCCAAAATCGAGGAGTTCATAAAGACCGGCACGATAACAGCGCACAAGCAGTTGCTTACCAGAATTCCCTCATCGCTGCTCGAATTGCTGACAATCCCCTCTATGGGACCAAAAGGCGCGAAGGCGGTCTATGAACAGCTCAAGGTCACAAACATTAAAGAACTCAAAAATGCTATCAAGAATGGTTCCGTCGCAAAGATGCCAGGCTTCGGCGAAAAGAAGGCAGCAGCCATCGCAAAAGGCATAGAGTTTCTCGAAAAATCAACCGGCAGAATCCGTCTTGACCAGGCCCTCGAAGCAGCAGATATTGTTATGGCATTTCTGCAAGAGGTACCCGGCGTGGATAAAATCCAGCCCGCAGGCTCGCTTCGTCGCCGGGCTGAGACTATTGGCGACGTTGACATCCTCGTTACTACTTCAAAATCGAAAGCCAAAGATAAAAAAAACGCTGAGAAAATAACACACGCCTTTACCGGCGCAGCTTTCGTACAGGAGCCTCTTGCCGCAGGGCCGACAAAAGGTTCAGCAATCATTCAGACATCAACCTACCCCGTGCAGGTCGATGTCCGCGTCGTTCCGCCGGAAAGTTTTGGCGCCGCTGCTCAGTACTTCACCGGCTCAAAACAACATAATGTCCAACTTCGAGAAATCGCAATAAAGGCAAAGCTGAAACTTAATGAGTACGGCCTATTCAAAGGCGAAAAGATGCTCGCGGGGCCTGTTGAAGAAGAAATTTACAAGAAGCTCGGCCTTGATTATATCGAGCCGCTCCTGCGCGAAGACCGCGGTGAAGTCGAAGCCGCTCAGAATCACGCACTACCCGAATTGATAACCTTCGATGATATAAAGGGCGACTTTCACGCCCATACGAAGGCATCCGACGGCAAATGTGACATAGGCGAGCTTGCGCAGGCTGCAAAAGACATGGGCTATAAATTCATCTGTATCACAGACCATTCAAAATCCTCCGCAATTGCAAACGGCCTAAGCCCCAAACGCCTTGCGGAGCAGATAAAACAAATCCGCAAAATCAGCGAAAAAATAAAAGGCATTACCATCTTCGCTGGAACCGAGGTTGATATTCTCGCCGATGGCTCTCTTGACTTTGAAGATAAATTGCTTTCGGAGCTCGATTTTGTAATAGCTGCGATCCATTCGGGTCTGGCCAGTCCGCGAGAGAAGGTAACGATGCGCACGCTCAAAGCGATGGATAGTCCTTATGTCAATTGCATCGCTCATCCGACAGGCAGACTGCTCGGCGAGCGTGATGCGATGGACATTGATATGGCCGCCGTCGTCAAGCACGCCGCCCAGACACATACCGCTCTGGAGGTAAATGCAAATCCACATCGTCTGGACTTGAAAGACGTACACTGCAAAATGGCTATTGAAGCCGGCGTCAAACTCGCTATCGGAACCGATGCGCACAGCACTGAAAGCCTCGGCTTGATGGGCTTTGGCGTCGCAACAGCCTCCCGCGGCTGGGTAATAAAAGCTGACGTCCTCAATACAATGTCACCCACTAAAATCAAATCCTTTGTCAAAGCCAAAAGACCAAAATAAACCGAGTTTTAATTTGTAGCTTTACATTTTCAGCTTTCACATATAAGCTTTACACTTATGGTATCTAAGCCTGTTAAAATCCTGCTAACTGGCCTGCCTGGCTGTGGCAAAACAACCGCAGTAATGCGCATCATCGAAAAGCTCGACCAGAGCAAAATCGCAGGCTTTTATACGCAAGAAATCCGCGAAGCAGATAAAAGAAAAGGCTTTAGCTGGACCCGTCTGGATGGGGCCGACGGGATACTTGCACACTTTGACATTAGAAGTCATCTCAGCGTGGGCAAATATCGCGTAGATGTGCTAGGCTTTGAAGAATCTGTCGTGCCTGTACTGGATGTGCAGCAATCAAATGCTGAGCTTTTCGTCATCGACGAAATCGGCAAAATGGAATGTCTATCAGAAAAATTTGTCGCCGCTGTCCGCCAGCTTTTTGCATTAGACAAATCGGTCCTTGCAACAATCGCAAAAAGAGGAGCTGGTTTCGTCTCAGAAATAAAACGCCTACCCGACACCCAACTGCTTAACCTGACTCCGTCTAACCGCGACCAGCTAATAGAACAGATACTCCAGACGCTCTCATTTCTGAAAAAACCTGTTTGACACTTTCCTTTCAGCCCCTCGGCCAAAAAGCTCAATAAAGAAATCTTCTTCCTGCTCGACAAAATCCACCAAATAGATATTATAATTCAAAACCTAAATGATAAACTGATGGGAATTAGCGATGCAGGAAGTAATAAATCTACCCACGCCCGATTTGAAAGGAACAGCTCAGTTAGAGCAGGTAATAGCCGTTCGGCGTTCGCACCGTGATTTTTCAGATGAATCTCTTACCCCCGAACAAATAGGCCAATTGGCGTGGTCGGCGCAGGGGCAAGCTCTAAAAGGCAGGTATCGCACAGTACCATCTGCCGGCGCAACCTATCCACTGGAGCTTTTCCTTCCTAGCGACATGGGTCTATTTCACTATATGCTTACGAAACACGCGCTTGAAAAAGTGACCGAGGAGGATCTGCGTTCTGCGCTTGCATCTGCCGCCTGGGGCCAGGGATTTATTGCCGATGCACCACTGACGCTTGTCCTCGCTGCGGAATTTGAAAGAACAACCGGCCGATACGGCCAAAGAGGCATCCGCTACGTATATATGGAGGCAGGACACGCTGCTCAGAATATCCACCTGCAGGCAGAAGCCCTGGGGCTCGGCTCGGTTGCCGTCGGCGCATTTGACGATGCCGCGGTCGGCAAGGTCCTTGGACTTCCGAGTCACCTTAAACCTATCTATATGGTCACGGTTGGCCATCGGCGAAAATAATGCTGCTATCTTAACTACAAAATGTCACGCAACTGGGCAGAAAATACAGCACAAAAACTCGTGGAGCAAGACGCAGTCCGTCAAGGTCTGTGTTTGGTTCTCGGTGCCTCCGATACCGGTAAAACAACATTGACATTTGATTTTGCAAAACGCCTAACTCGAAATCACCGTGTCGCAATTGTCGATGCCGATATCGGCCAATCCCATATCGGTCCACCAACCACCGTCGGCTGGACGGTAATTGACAAAACTCAATGCAATTTCGAAGAACTTCAACCACATGGCATTAGCTTTGTCGGCCACGTGACACCCGTCGGCCATTTACTTCAGCTAACAGCAGCAATAGTCCGTTGCGTAGAACAAGCGACCACCAAAAGCGATGTGATAATAATAGATACCCCCGGCCTGGTTGTAGGCTCCATAGCCACCGCACTCTGGTGGACAATTCACAAAATCCTAAGGCCGGAAACGATTTTAGCCGTCCAGAAGGAAGATGAACTGAATGACATCATTGGAGGTCTCGCTCCTCCCACACCGCAACTTAAAGTGCTAAAATCGCCTCCTGATATACCAACAAAGTCCCCACAACAAAGGTTAGCGTATCGCCAAAAACAATTCGCACGGTATTTCAGGGATTCGTGTTCTGTCACTCTCGATCTTACGAAAATAGCTGTGCAAACGTCTCAGCCGATAAATCCTGACCGCCTTAACGGTAAACTTTTGGCCCTTAGGGACGAAAAAGCTGCAGATATCGCCATAGCTTTCGTAGAAAGCTGGAATCCCGATACCAAAACTGCTATTATAAAAGCTCCAACACTGGATATAGCCGAGATCTGCTGCCTCGTCCTGGGAGATGTCATGGTCGAAATGCCGTAAACAAAAGAGCCATGTGGAAAATGCAAACTCAACTAAAATACAAAAACCTGATTGACCTGTTCAATGAATCGCTCAGCGATATCAAGCCAGACACAATATGTTTAGAAATCGTACGCGCAACACGACATGAAAAACTCTCCTTCAGTCAGCTAAAGGCACAGGCCTACAGTTTCGCTCTCCTGCTTATCAACGAAGCTGGCATAGAAACAGGTGATAAAGTTGCCATCCTGGGTAAGAATCGTATTGATTGGGACATCGCTTTCTGGGGCGCGATTCTCACCGGCGCTGTGCCGGTGCTGATAGATCCTGAAAGAGCCCTCGAAGGCGTAGTCAACCACTTGCTTCACACCGACTGCCGCGCTCTTATTATGGCCGATGATTATCAGGACTCTGATTCTCGTCATCAGATAAAAAATCTCGCTGCTAAAAATGACCTCGCTTTCGTCGAGATGACAGATGGACCTTTATGCACACCCCCTACCGATTCTCCCGAACCGCCATCCCTAACAAATTTGCACATCAACGCCGATGACACCGCTGCTATCCTGTGCACCTCAGGTACGACAGGCGACCCGCGCGAGGTCGAGCTAACCCACGGAAACCTCATCGCAAACACACAAGGCTCTTTTGAAAAAATCAGAATAACCAAGTTCGACAAGCTCGGCCACATTCTGCCCCCGCACCATTCCTTTGGCCTGACCGTGGGAAAATTACTGCCTCTCTGCGTCGGTGCAACAAATATCTATACCGACCAGTATCGACGGATTTCAGAACTTATCAGAGACAAAAACATCACCATCTTCATCGCCGTCCCCGCCCTATTCACAGTCCTCGCGAAGAAGCTTGAAGATGCCCTCGCCAAGGAAAAAAAACAAAAGCAACTTGTGCGATTTCTCGACCGCTACGCACCTCAATTGCTCGGCAAAATAATTATAAAAAAGCAAGGCTGGTCCGATTTGCGATTTTTCCTCTCCGGTGCTGCGCCCGTACCAAGATGGGTGCTCGACGTCTTCTGGAAACGCGGCCTCAAACTCTGCGAAGGCTACGGCACCACCGAGAACTCACCCGTCTACGGCTTCAACGATAATCCTCGCAAACTCGGCTCCGTCGGCAAACCTCTTTCAACCATTTTGGTCAAAATCGTCGATGAAACCGGCAAAGCCCTCTTGCCGGACCAGCCTGGCGAAATCCTCCTCGGTGGCCCATGCGTTATGAAAGGCTACTATAAAAACGCCGAGGCAACACAGTCGGTCATCGAAACTGACCCTACCGGCACACGCTGGCTCCATACAGGAGACCTCGGCTACCTCGACGATGACGGAAATCTGTTCATCACTGGTAGGAAGAAATTCCTCATCGTCCTGCCGGGCGGCAAGAACGTCAATCCGGAGCTCGTCGAATCAGCGCTCTCGGAGGCAAGATTCATTAAGGACATCCTTGTTGTTCCCACCATTCGCAAGCACGAAACCGGCCTGACTGAAGAAACAATCAAAGCTATCGCTCAGCCGGACATTGACGCGATACGCTTGCATACCCGCCTTGCAACAGATGAGCTACTCAAGCAACCGCAATTGCTCAGAAAAATCATCTGGCAAAGCATCGACCAATGCCAGCGAAAGACAAAACGACTTGCCCACTTCGAAAAAATCTCCTCACATCAGCTCGAAATAAGAATCGATGAATTCCAACGGACCTCAACCGGCAAAATAAAACGAGACGCCTACATAAGGCTTTGACTCCACGATACCCATCTCATCTTTTTGCTCTTTGATATTACTCTGTAGAAAGGATGTCATTTCGACCGTAGTGAGCGCAGCGAACGGAGTGGAGAAATCTGGGTTAGCAGCGCTTTTGTATGCAGATTTTGCGACTTAGCTTCTGCCTTCCGTCATCTTTCTTCTGTCCTCTGTCTTCCGTCACCTGTCTTCTTCTGCACCAGCATGGTCATCATATACATACTCTGCCTGAAACTAATCTCACTGATAAAAGTCTCATCCATTCCCGAAGGTGTTCTGCTGATCGGCAGCGGGATGTGATTAGGAATTGTTGGTAATCGATTATTGTGTGGGCAATTACATAGATAAACATTTCCTCCGCAAGCCTTAGTTATTCTCGAAATTAAAAGTTCCCTCGCAGAAAAGTCGCTGTAATTATCAATCTTCAATCAATGTTCCCACGACAGGAAATATATCAAGCAAACCTGAGCCGTGTGGTGCTTGAGCCAAATCTTCGGTAAGGTCCTTGCCGGCAACATGTGTCACTTGATGCCTGCCGTTTTGCCATAAGAAACTGTTGGATACATCGTAGACCTTTCCCTTATAGGCGATAAATACCTGTGTGTTATCCTGCCCGTTGTATTTGGCCAGTTCTTCCTTAGTGAACGTTCGCATCTTCATAGAAATGATAGAGAACAAAGGGCTGCAAGGTAGCAGCCCCATGCTCACGTCCGTTCTGTTACTTAAGAAACTTCGACACAAATGGAGATGTGTCACCGCGGCGCAAAAAATGGCCGGATGGTCCTTCGCCCAGGAATTCTGAGAACCATGATTCGTGCTCGATTTCCTCGTTGAGAATTGCTAAAGCCAAATCATAAGTTCGATGATCCTTGCCCGCTGTCAGATTGCAGATGTGTGTGTATCCTCGTACTGCACAGCGCTCGGCTTCTACTAATACCTTCAAAACTGCCTTAACGTCCGTCGGGCCCTTGGGCAGACTGGCAGGCGGACAAGCCGACACATCATGAAAGTCTTTCATGTTCTCAGGCAGTTCTCCGCCAAGCTCGTAAATGCGAGGCACCAGAGCCTCAAAGTGATTGCGGTCTTCGATTCGAGCAGTTTCAGCAATCTCTTTAATCCCCTCACCTTCCAGCCCAATCAGATTCGCCCGTAAAATTGTGTAGTAGTAATACGTGGTCAGTTCCGCCGCTGCATTTTTGACCAGCAGTTCCACAAGCTGGTCAACATCCACCCCGGATTTTTTTACCATTTCAATCGCTACTCTTGCCATTCTTCTTGCCTCCCTGAAATTAGATCTTCCACATAAACCATCAATAGCTAACTATCGCTCAATAATACTCTTGACCAGTAAATCATACATCTTCTGACCACGTACGATAGCAAAACATTCCTGTTCGTAAGTTTTTTTATGAAAGTAAAAGATTAGCCCCAGCACCTGTGGCTGGGGCATTACATGTGCCGGGGGCGTTTATTTATTCCGGGAGAATATTATTTATCTCCCAATTTATTGCGGGGTTCGTTTAGCCCCCAATTTTACATTGGGGGTTTTTGTTTTGCACCTTGTTTTACGCGGGATTTTGTTTTGAACATTTGGTAGTTTGAATTTAGATATTGTTTAGGATTTCGATATTAGTGCTTAGGATTTAATAGCACTATACGCAATACGCTTCACGCATCACGCTTCACTCAATACTCATCTACTCATTCACGGATCTCGGCCCCCGGACCCGTGCCGGGGGCCTTTATTTCTCCTGACATTTACTACCCTGCCCACAGGTGGCAGGGCTAACCGAAAAAGGTTTGTAAAAAACCAACATTTCAATATCATTTGAACCATATCCAAAATCGTCGGATATATGATAACCTGGACAACATACGGCAGTTGGCTGCCGGGTGATAAACGAGGATATGTAGAAGACGGCCAAATCCTACCGGGCAACGTAAGGACATTGGAAAGAAACAAGCAGCGGCAGAAATCGAAAACCGTAAGATTAAGTGCAAGGCAAAAACAAATCGTGCATCGGGTGATTCTTAACGAGGCCAAGAGAGTAGGCCACCAAATTGAAGTATGTGTCGTTTATTCGAATCATGTACATCTGGTGGCAAGACCTCATTCGGAATCCATTGAAGAGGTCGTCGGAAGATACAAGAGTGTGACTACTCGCGCCCTCTGGCAACATGGCCGTAAGGGCCGTATCTGGACAAAAGGTTTTGATAAGCGTTTTTGTTTTTCCGAAGAAGATTTAACCGCAAGAATCAAATACGTCCAAAACCACACCGTTTAGCCCCCGGACCCGTGCCGGGGGCCTTGTTTAGCCCTGCCACCTGTGGGCAGGGTTATTTTTGTCACCGGCACCTGTGGCCGAGGCCTTATGCTTAATTTCCCCACCTGTGGGCAAGGTGATTTTTATCACCGGCACCCGTGGCCGAGGCCTTATATTTAATTTCCCCACCTGTGCCAGGGGCCTTGGTTAGCCCTGCCACCTGTGGGCAGGCTTTTTTTATCACCATCACCTGTGGCCGAGGGCCTTGTTTAGCCCCAGCACCCGTGGCTGGGGCATTTTATTTGTGCTTGTCGCAATCAATCCAAAAAGGCCCAAAATGTTTTTGATGTAAAAATCCTTTGTGCAGGTGAAGGGCTTTTTTCGAGATTTTATTTTGTGCTGTGTAACTTACTTCTCTGCTAACGTCCTTAGACCTTCCAGCGTTTCGTAAATCTTTAAAAAGATTCTATAGCGGGGGGGACTCCCACGGTAGAATGCTTGGCTATATCTAACCAATTTGTTCTTAAAGTCTCCTTCTTCCTTATTCGACGAATCCCAAACGCCAAGATTTTGAAATTCCTGCTCTAACTTATCCAGTGGTTGATCGTTAAATTCTCCCAAATAGAGCAAGGCGGCCCACCAAAGTGTAAGATAAGAAACTGCGCAAGAAAAAAGTCGCTAGATGGCTGCTGGCAGTGTGATGATTTCTTAACCTGTGAAAAGCAAAAAATCCTTGAGCCGCACCACGGTATGGCTCATCTAAAGAACCTGCGAAAGCTCAATGTGCAAGTCCCCGCCGCTTTTGTCAAAAGCAAAAGATACTGGTTCGCAACCAACTAAAACTTTAAAATTATTGCAAATAAATATAGTTTCCCTATGGAACTCTATATAGATGATTTTTCCCACTTACTTTTGGCTTTCCCACCAATTGTCCAATTTAAAAGGGTTTTTAGTTACCCATTCCTCTCTAACGGGGTGTCGTATAAGAATTTGTGTGCATTGCTTGATTATTTCCAAAAAAAATGAAGATGTATTTCGCAGACTACTCGAGTCTAATAACAGCAATCCCCATAACTGGTCTTCAGTCTTCTTTTCCCAAAACGCTTTGAATTTTTTTTCTAATCTGTCATAATTCCATGGTTCTTTTCTAAACCAGAAATCACGTATATATTCAGGGACATAATCATTTCTACCAATTAAACGAAACCATGCAGAAGAGCAAACGACTTTAAATATCCTATCCTGCGGAAGATCAACCTCCCATAGAAGTTTTCCCTTGTGACATTCCGGATTACCTACATCTTTTTTATTTGTAGAATACCAATGGAACTGACATGTCCCAATAAGATCCCAGAGTTTTTTATATACTTTAAAAAATCGTTGACGTTCTGATTCTGGAATTTGTTCAGCCAAATAAGGTGAATATTTTAAACTATCTACTTTTTTTGAAGGATCGATGATTGAAAAATCCTTACTTTGCCATGTCCATAATTTCATATCATCCTCATTGAAATTGAGAAACTATTATGATTCTATGTTCTTGATAGTTTCTGAGAGTATTTCATCATCTGTTATAATTGATTCATCATAGTTTGCTCCCTTGGCAGAATTACACCTTCGACACAGAACTTGCAGATTGGATTTGTCTAAAGCAAGTTCAGGAAATTTGCTCCTCGGCTTGATATGATCTACTGTTAGGTCATAATCGCTTGTAATTCGGCAGCCACATTTCTGGCAAACATGCTTTTGCTCTTTTATGACTTGTTCTCGGATAATTCTCCATTCAGCACTAGAATAGAAGCGTCGTTGTTCCTTTATATCTTGTTTTCGAAATTCGGCCAACTCTATGGTCTTGTTCTTAACTCGTTTCTCCCATGCACATTGGAAGATATTGAAAAATAATACTGCAAGGGAAAAACCCCCAAGCATTATTATAGTTAGTGCTGCTCCATTTTCGGAATCTGTTTTTCTCATTAGATAGATTGCGCCTACTCCAATAATAATTGGTATGATGCGAGCAAGAAAGTAGTTTGGAGTGGGACCTAAAGCGTGTTTCGCTCGACGCTGAAGTCTATTGTACACATGTTCTGTAACAACTATACTATCAGACAATTCCACGTTGTCTTTAGGAAACTTGTACTTTCGATTTTCCTTTGCCTTCTCCTTTCGCCATATTTTGTAACACCTTCTACAAAAACTGTGATACTTGAATCCCCAATCTTTTCCCGACCAGCCGCATCTTCTGCAAGTGCCATACGGGGCATACATATTCGACCGTCGTATGTCTTTGTAAGGTTGCATAAAGTACCCTAAGTTAGATTGTTTTTTAAAGCAGGAAACCTCAAATGTGTTTCCTTGAATGTATAGGACGTCTTACAATCCGGACAATCCAACGTAGGTTCAAATCAAAAGAGGCGAGAGTTCCGATATTACCCAAATAATATCGGTTGGATTATGAAGATAAATAACTCAAAAAAAGTCATAACCTGTAGAATTTAGGCAGAGGGAATCTTGCATATTGTGAGTAAAGAAGAATTGTCTTGATTGTCAGAAAAGTTAAGAATGAATCCCGGCAGCTTTTTTTGTTGAGATCGCTTAAAGCCAAAAGCACCCAGATAGGTTGCAAGGCTAAATAATGAAAGGTTTGCCGCAACGTTATTCGGTAATCTTGTAAACGGTATCACCTGCACGGACGCGGTCGGTGACCTTTATACCAATCGAATCGCCCGCTTTGGCCTGCTCGACATCAACATTTTTTATCTGCATTGAATCGACCACCAATTCCAGGTCGGTGGTGTGGCCTTTGATCTTGATTTTATCGCCGACTTTCAAAGGACCAGTCAGCTCAATGCCTGCAACAACCGGATGTGCAAAGAAATCCGAAACCGTTCCAACAATATCTTCAGCCATCTTATGTCCCCTTTCGCATAACTGATTTCCCAAATAAATCAGTATAATCCTAAGGCTAATCACTTTCCTATGCAAGAGGCAACATAAGAATCACATTAACTCAGTTAATTTTTCCAGTGACGTTATAAAGGCAAAGAAAGAATTAAAGATCAAAAAACAAAATATATTAAGGTTGCCCCAGTTCTAACTTCGTTCAATGAAAACGTGACTATGTCGGACAATTCAGATTGCAGGTTGGCAAGTCGCCTGCGCATGCACAAACAGTCAAGTCTGTCAAGCCCAACTGCGACCAAAAATCCAAAAGTCAAGTCCCTCCATCAGGAGCATGCCAAAATAGTGCGCGTTTTTGCTAATTTTTGTTAATTTCTGCGCAGAATGCGCGCACTTTTGTCAATTTGTGCGCATTTTTGTGATTTTTGGAAATCAGCCTGCGGTTAGCCTAAGTACTTGCCGATACAAGTGTTGTAAAAATTTTCTGCGGAAGTCCTAACAACCAAATGTCCAAATTCCACAAGTTCTTTTTCTTGAATGATTAGCTCCCGGACCCGTGCCGGGGGCTTTACGTTCTTAATCATCCTGGGCAATGCTTGACCATGTTTGAAATTTCATTATCGAATTATCTTACTTGTTGATTATCTTATTTTTCTCAATTGCGAAATCGTTTACAGCTATAACTTCAGTCTCATATAACCTCTTGCCGATGAATAAAGCATATTTACTAACATGACTGATATAAAAAATGACCGATAATTCTCTACTGCCTGATCGCGTTTCACACATCAAAAACGAAAACAAGGACATTTTCCTTGTCGGTACGGCTCACGTCTCAAAGGAAAGCGTTGATGATGTCCGTAAGACCATTGAAGAGGTCCAGCCTGATACGGTCTGCATTGAGCTCTGCCGGGGACGTTACATAGCGCTGATCCAAAAAGATAGCTGGGAGAAAATGGACATATTCAAGGTCATCAAGGGGAAAAAGGCGGTCTTTCTTCTGGCGCAACTGATTATGACATCCTTCTACCGGCGTTTGGGCGAAAAACTCGGCATTCAGCCAGGTGCCGAAATGCTCGAAGCTGCAAGACTAACTGAGGCCACAGGCGCCCAGCTTGTACTGGCTGACCGCAACGTCGAAATTACACTCAAACGCGTCTGGGGTTATCTGGGCTTTTGGAACAAACTTAAATTAGTCATACACGTTATGCTCGGCATCATGTCAAAAGAGGAAATTGACGCAGACATTATTGAAAACCTGAAAGGAAAAGACCAGCTCGAAAGCATAATGGCTGAGTTCGCCGAGAAATTTCCACAAATTAAAAGAAGACTTATCGATGAACGTGATATTTACTTGGCTCAGAAAATACGAGCTGCGCCTGGCAAAACAATCGTAGCTGTTGTTGGAGCAGGTCACGTTGATGGCATCAAAAAACACATCGGTCAGGAGGAACCGCTCGATGAACTTTTACAGGTTCCACCCAAGAGCGTCACAATCAGTCTTATTAAATGGGGGCTGCCTGCGGCCATCATAGGTCTTGTCGTGTATGGCTTCTTCAAGGAAGGCGCGGCTCACTCGGTTCAAAACATTTACATCTGGATATTTGTTAATGGTCTGCTTTCTGCCGCCGGCGCAGCAATAGCCTTGGCCCACCCGCTGACTATCCTCTCAGCCTTTTTAGGCGCCCCAATTACCAGCTTAAATCCCATGATTGCCGCCGGCTGGGTTGCGGGACTCGTACAGGCATGGATCAGCAAGCCAACCGTGACCGACTTTGAGAACCTGCCTGATGCTATAGCAACAGTAAAGGGGTTCTGGACAAATCCAGTGACCAAGATCTTATTGATTGTGGCTCTGGCGAATCTTGGCAGCGTTCTCGGAACGTACTTTGCCGGTATATGGATAGCCGCCCGTTCTATCTGATTCTGCATTATACACATACATATCAAAAACCAAATCCTATAACTCGCAAATAAGCGTCCCAAAGATTGTGGGAAAATCTTTCACAATCGGGAGGCTTCCAGCCGGACAAGTTTTTTATTGTTGCACCTTGATACAGGAGTTGAGAGTCCTCACATATTGTCTCAAGATAGTTCAGCAAATACTACTTGGTCTTTGCTCCGTCGCTTAGCACATGTGGCCCAAAGCAAAAAGTGAGCTAAAATACTTTTGCTTTAATAAAAGAAATCTGGTATTCTGGAATAGGAGCAAATTTCAGAGGCAAAGGCAATGCGGCTAACAAATTTAAGGCATCTTTTAGCAACACAGGTATTTTTACTGGCATTGTTCTGTGCGGCAACATTGGGGCACATCATTTATGTAGATGACGACGCTGCAGGGGCAAACAATGGAACAAGTTGGGCTGATGCATATAGATACCTTCAGGATGCTCTCGCCGATGCTAATTCTTCTGAAAAGCCGATAGAAATCTGCGTTGCCCAAGGTATATATAAACCCGACCAAGGTGCAACCCAAACCCCTGGCAACCGAGAGGCCACATTCCAACTCATAAACGGCGTCTCCCTTAAAGGTGGCTATGCAGGCTATGGCAGGTCTGATCCTAATATGAGGGATACTAATGCATATGAGACTATTCTCAGTGGTGACCTGGTTGGCAACGATGTCGAAGTTTTCGATCCCTGCGATATGGTGGCCGAGCCAACACGGCTCGAGAACAGCTACCATGTAGTCACTGGTAGCGGTACAGAGCCAAACGCGGTCATCGACGGTTTCATAATCACCGGCGGGAATGCAGAACCATATTTTCCTTATGAGTCAATGGCATATAAACCCATAGGTGGTGGCATGTACAATGTTTCTGGTAGCCCGGAAGTGTTGAACTGCACGTTCAAAGGCAACCTCGCCGGTGATGGTGGCGGGATGTATAACACAAATTGCAGTCCCAGACTTATTAACTGCATCTTTTATAAAAATGTAGCTCGCAATATAACTGAACAGATTGCGGATGTAGTAATGAGTTGGTATGGACAAGGTGGCGGCGTAAATAATTCTGGAGACACCCCAATACTTGAAGGCTGCGAATTCTATAACAACTTAGCATCCTCTGGGGGTGGAATATACAACCAAGGTAGTGACCCAATATTAAAAAACTGTATCTTCACTAACAATCGAGCAACAACTGCTGGAGGAGGGATGCGAAACTGGTATAAGAGCGATCCAAGGATGACCAATTGCATATTCACCAATAATTTGGCGAGCAGAGGCGGTGGAATCGAGAACTATAATTGCACGCTGATTTTAACCGGCTGCAGCTTTAAAGGCAACTCAGCAGAATCTTTCGGTGGCGCGATTTGTAATAACTCTGCCAGCCCTCGTTTGGTTAAATGTACTCTTACAAGTAACATGGCTGTGTATCATGGTGGGGCAATATACAATTATGGAGAGAGCAAATCGACACTGCTCAATTGCGTGCTTGTCGGGAATATGACAACATGGATTGGCGGGGGTGTAAATAGAGGGGGTGGCGCGATGTATAACAATGATGGTATCAGTTTGATCCTGGTGAATTGCACACTTACCGGTAATTTAGGAGAGAATGCAAACGCTTTTGCTTTCCTGTCCTATCGATATCCGAATCATGTTCAATTGATCAACTGTATTCTGAGAAACGGCGGTTATGAGATTTCGAATCAGGATGGCTCAAAAATCGAGATTACCTACTCAAACATCCAAGGCAGTCAGGATTCAGTCTATGATCCCTGTGAAGCTGTCATATGGGGCATGGGCAACATTAACACTGACCCGTGTTTTGTTGATCCAGGCCGTTGGATTAGTGCAAATGACCCAAATAAGATTGCTGAACCCAACGATCCGAATGTGGTTTGGATTGATGGCGATTATCATCTGAAATCCCAGGCAGGCCGATGGGATCCAAATGAGCAGACCTGGGTAAAGGACGATGTCACCAGTCCTTGTATCGATGCCGGCGATCCAGCAAGTCCAATTGGAGAAGAGCCATTTCCAAACGGCGGCCGAATCAATATGGGTGCATACGGCGGCACAGCAGAAGCCAGCAAGTCCTACTTCGGCGAGCCTCTATGCAAAACCATAATCGCCGGCGATATAAACGGCGACTGCAAAGTGAATTTCATCGACTTTCAAATCATGGCATCTCATTGGCTATCAGACAACAACCCGTAGGACAGCGCGCATAAAGCTAAAAACGATAATAGAAAGTCAGCCAATATCTTGTTTCATATCCATTGATATCTTGCGGCTAAAACCGATTGCGATTAAAATTCGCGATTATGTCATTTCAACCGACCCCGCTTCGCCAAAACTACGCGGCGGCGAGATGGCCACAGAGTGGCCCGTATTGGAGAAATCTGTTAAAATAGATTTCTCGACTCGCCCTTCGACTACGCTCAGGGCAGGCTCTTACGGCTCGCTCGAAATGACATGAAGAAGCGCATTAATTATTCGCAATTGGTTTAATCCTCGCAACGGCCCCAAAACTTCTTCAATCCGCAGCGATAGTCAACAGGCCGTGCAGGTCAGGGGTTGTGCTTTCGGCTAGGCTGAAATATCCTCACTGTGTTCTTGCCCGCTTGTTTGGCAGTATAAAGAGCCTCATCGGAACGGCTCGTGATGTCCTCAGGATTGGTGTCGGTATCGTACTGACCAACACCTACGCTAATGGACACAGGTATCTGTTCTTTTTGCCATATCACCGGCGAATTCGCAACTACATCAACCATTCGCTCAGAAACAACAGTGGCATCACCCAAAGATGTATTTGGCAGAACAACAGAAAATTCGTCACCGCCGTATCTGGCTGCAACATCTATTTGCCGGATGCATCCTTTTATTCGCCCGCTGATTTCATTGATGACCTTATCACCGGCTCTGTGTCCATAGGTGTCATTTATCTTTTTAAGGTTGTCAATATCTATCATAATAAGCGAGATTTTTCCTCCGTAGCGGCGTGATCGCCAGAGTTCCTTTTCTAAAATTTCGTAAAATGTCCTATGATTGACAAGACCGGTCAGACCATCCATCGTCGCTTGGTGCTGTATCCTCTCAAAAAGTTTTATATTACCTATTGAGGCACCCACCAACTGGCTAAAGAGCTCGACAAGTGCAATTTCTCCTGGAGCAAAACCACTGTCTTGCAGCTTGTCCGCCAAATTTAAAACACCAACCACCCTATCTTGGCAAATTAAAGGGACAATAGCACAGTTACGCGTCTTATAATTTTCAGCAAAAACACGTTGTGATTTTCTAATCACAGGCTTTTTGTGCGTATCTATATCACCCACAAGTATAAGCTCTTTACTGCGTACTGCCATAACCATGGGTGATGGTGGACTCTGGTTGAGTGATACGATTTTATTGATACGGAACGGGTGATTGTGTTTGAGCAGGTGAAGTATGTGATTGGTCTCGTCAAGCACATAGAGCGAAGCAAACCTTACGCCAACAATGCTGGGGATATCGTTGATACAAACGTCAGCAATTCGCTCAATATCAAGGCAGTTTATCTGCCGGGCCAGCGGTGTTATGCGATGAAGGATGGAAATACCGCTGCCTTGATCGCATAATGTGTCTTCAGATTTCCTTTCAGCTCGATTCATAGTCCGAGAACTGTACAAATTTACCCAATCAACATCCATCAAGGAGGAATTATGCACCCATAGACCGTGTATCGGACATTTTAGAAAACGTGTTTGGAAAAAAGCCCAAATTGAAAGAAAAAACGGGGATTTTTCAAAAGATAAATACCAGACGACCTTATGAGAAAAAACTCAGAGAGAAGCAAATTAGTTTGAAGGAGGAGGAAAAAAAATAGCCCGATAAAGATGATGGAGATCGGAAGCTAAGAAAAAAAATTGAGATTTTTTTCAAAAAAACAAAAAAAGGGTTGACATATAAATATAGTATTTTACATTTTGCAAAATATAAACTATACTTCTCTGCATTATATAACTTTTGATTTATCTCAGTTCAAGCGGGACACAGGTTTAAATGCCTTTTATCCCGCCAAAACTGGCTCAATTACCGGCCTTTGTCTTTTAAACATACATACGCCGTGATACTGCCTTGCATTGAGTAGATGTTACAAGAGATGACTTATTTGTTTTTGACCAGCCTTGATGCTACACACCTTGTGAAAAATCTCACCAAGTGGGCACAGGTCATTTTGAACGCGAAGCACTCAATATCATTAATAACCGAGCTATTGTTGTTTTCATTGTGAAAAGCCCTATGCCTATGCAATCACAAACAAAAAACCAATCATTTCAAATACCCACAAAACTTTATCGAATCGGCGAGTTAGTCCGTTACTCCCCTTTTTCACGACAGACCATCCACAACTACACAATAATGGGCTTAATTAAAGAAGCAGAATGGACTGATGGCGGACATCGGCTCTACGATGAATCAGTATTCGCAAGACTTTCACAGATAATTCAACTCAGAAAAACAAAAAAGCTTTCCGAAATAAGACGAATTCTCACCAAAGAAGAAAGCGACATTACAGGATCGCCAGAAAACCAATCCGACAACACTCGGTACACCGAGGCTGATAATTGATTTTTTTTGAAAGGACAAACAACGCAGAAAAACGACTGATTAACAACAGCCGATAATAAGCTTTAGGCTTAGAACGAGAACAACTTTAGTGCTGACATTCTCGCTGCTGCACCGCTGATAAAAATCATGGAAGAGGAAAAAGGATCACGGATGACAAGCTACGGCCTGCCACTAACAATGCGTCTTTTTCGGTTCTTTTGGCAAATTTGTATTGCCAATACATACATGGGGGGAATTTGAGCATGGCAAAACTCCGAGCCGATGGACGTCAAAACGCCTGCGAATGCTACCAGACGTTAGGTAGGTTCCCACAGCTAATCACCGATTTTCGGCCGACACAGAGTCTCAAGCAAATATTCGCATTCACACCCACGACCGCTGTAAAACCAGACCAAGCCAAACCCAAAAACACTAATGCAGGGCTTCCGCAAATGCTCCAGCAACTTTCTGTTGTGGAGCAATATCGGAACCAACTCTACCACGAGCTTGGCCGAACCATAAGCTCTAAGCAAAAACAAAAAAAGCTAATAGTAAGGACCAACCATGGATTTGTTGCCATTTACAATTGATAATATTAGTGAACTGCTGCTCAGAATAGTAGAGTTCACCCAAAAGCGCCAGCAGATTCTTACCAACAATATCCACAACATCCACGAACCAGGCTTTGAGCCCAAAGACCTTGCCATTGAAGAGTTTTGCATTTTGCTCAACGAGGCAATAACTGAACACGTCCGACATCAACGGCTCGTGCTGCATAGCAGTCCTAACATTCAGTTTAATCCCAATGGCATCATGACAGTTAAACCTGTGATCGATCATCACGCCAAGCGGCTACTCTGTGAAAGTTCAGATAAGTACCTTGAATATGAAATAAATAGACTCTTGGAAAACACCTTAAACCAAAAAGTGGCTGCCGAGTTGTTACGGCAAAAGCAAACAACACAACCAGCGTCTCAACAGTACGCACAGAAAAAACGCAAAAAAGCCAAGGCAGAAAGTTTTACAACATACTGGGATTAGGTTCAGTCCGAGCAAAGTCGAAAACAGATATCAATAAAAAAACCTAAGCAACGTATTCTTACAATAACAAATGAATAATGATGCATTCTATCTGCGACGAATGACAGAACTCCACGGACGGCCAGCGAAAGTTCTTGCAATAACCAGTGGCAAAGGAGGAGTCGGCAAAACCAATATTTCGGCAAACCTTGCAATATGCCTGGCCGCTTCACGACAGAAGGTACTGCTTATCGATGCAGATTTGTCATTAGGAAACCTCGATGTCATTATGAACATAAACAGCAATTATAACATTTCTCATACGATTAGTGGGCGAATGTCTATCAAAGACGTGATCCACATCGGCCCTGAGGGCCTTGAAATAATCTTTGGGGGTTCCGGTCTTGATAAACTGGCTGATATCAACGAATTCCAGCAGCAGAGACTACTATGGGAACTATCGAAGATAAAACATGATAAAGACATAATTTTGATTGACACTGCCGCAGGTATCTCCAGGTCGGTTGTTAGATTTTGTCTCACAGCAGATCACGTGCTGGTGATTACGACGCCTGAGGCTACAGCTATGACCGACGCTTACAGCATGATAAAGGTACTGGTCAAGAACAGATTCGCCGGTCAAATCAGTGTGGTTGTGAACATGGCAAAGACTACAAAGGAAGGAAAAAGAACATATCGGCAAATTGCAAATGTTGCGCGCCAATTCTTGTACACTCAGGTGTATGAAGCAGGCGTACTGCTTCGAGATGAAAGGTTGACCAGTGCGGTTCAAATACGCAAGCCGGTCGTTCTATCCTATCCCAAATCGACTATTGCGTCGTCACTGATGGCTTTGGCAGCAAAATTAGGCAATGGTCCAGCTGCTGAGTCGAGTGACGACAAGCTCTTTAGAAAAGTTGCAAATTGGATCTTCTAAAGTTATCGGCCAAAAGGTCGATAAAGATGTGATGCAGGCACTATTTGTTTAAAGAAAACGGCACAAAGTTCTGTGTATGAAACCGCTAATTATGGGACTACGCCGCCTGCTTCAGGAGAGTTTGTTAGAGTCTTGAAAGTATCAGGGAGGAACTTGTGAAGACTAAGCAACAGCTCGACATCGATCAAATATGGGAGCAGTTCCACACAACGCGCGAAGACTACCATCGCAATCTGCTGATGGAACACTACAAAGACATAGTCAAATATTCTGCTGAACGGCTCCATAGCAAATTGCCCGACAAGGTTGAAGTCGACGACCTGATCAGTGCCGGCACGTTCGGTTTAATGGATGCAATCGACGCTTTTGATCCATCCCGCGGTGTTAAGTTCGAGACATACTGCGCACCTCGTATCAAAGGCTCCATACTTGATGAGTTACGCAGCATGGACTGGGTACCCCGCCTGGTACGTGCCCGTGCCCACCAGCTGGCAAGAGCCACACATTCGCTCGAGATGCATCTCGGCCGTAAGCCTGTTGAGGAGGAAATCGCTGAAGAACTAGATATGGACATTGATGAGTTTAGTAGACTCCAGCGAGATGCAAACGCAGTGGGCTTAGTGTCTTTGAACACCAAGTGCAACGAAAGCGACAGCGACAAAGAAGTCAGCGAAATAGATATAATCAAAGACAAAAAGAGTGAGAACCCGCTGCTTGAAGCCCAGAAACGAGACCTTAAGAATCTTCTCACCAAAGGACTGACACGAGCTGAACGGCTAATCATTGTTCTATATTATTACGAAGAGATGACGATGAAGGAAATCGGCGCAACGCTGGATTTGTCCGAGTCACGTGTATCACAGATGCACTCGTCTATTGTTGCACGTCTCAAGGCCCAGATGAATACCCGAAAAAAGGAATTTTCAATAGAATAGACCCGCTGCTAAAACATCTGCCTTTAGCTATATCGTCAATAACACTCACGCTTCGCCATTCGGCCTTCGATACCATTCTTCACTTTATACCAATCAAAAAAGTTTATGCGCTGCTACCCGGCAATCCAATGACAGATAACCCCCATGCTTTCTTTGCGTGCCTCCCCCGAGTCTTCTGTCGAAGACAGAATCGGGGGCAGCCGAAAGCAAGAATGGGGGCTAAATACAGGAATCTATCCGCCTTGGTAATGAATACGAGATAAAAGGACAAAGCGCACTTATTTTATTCGATCCGTATTACATCAGTAATACCAAACCGGGATTAGCAATAAATCTTAGTGGCGTGCATGCTTGATCTCATCGTTCTATGTCCATATAATACAGAATTGTTATCTTCCTAAGCAGCACATTCTGTAGGAGTTCCGCAGATGACATTTTGAGCAAGCTTTAGAGTTTGTAGAGAAGTGTTTTTTTTACATATTTCTTCGGTTAAAATGACTTGTTGTCTGTTCTACAGAGCGCAGGAGAATAAAAATGAGATTTACTAAAATGCATGGCCTTGGCAATGATTATGTCTACATTAACTGTTTTGAGGAAAAAATCGACAACCCATCAGAACTGGCAAGGATCATCAGCGACCGACATTTGGGTATCGGCGCTGACGGACTGATTCTGATATGCCCTTCCGAAAAGGCTGATGTAAAGATGCGCATATTCAATGCTGACGGTTCAGAAGCGGAAATGTGTGGCAACGGCATACGATGCGTAGCCAAATATGTCTACGAGCACAAACTGGCAAAATCTGGCGGGCCTTTCTCCTTGCCGGGTCAGGCCCCCTACTGCCCTACTTCACTGCGGATAGAAACCTACAAAAGCGTTCTAACGGTTGGACTGATAATCGATGATACTGATAATGTCCAGAAAACATGTGTCAACATGGACCAACCTGTTCTAACACCAGCCGACATACCAGTAAATATGACTGGCGAAAAGATTATTGAACAACCTATAGAAATACTTGGGCATGAACTGCTGATGACCTGTGTATCGATGGGTAATCCTCACACTGTATTTTTCTGTGACGACCTCGGACTCGTTGAGCTCGAAACACTCGGGCCAGCTATCGAAAATCACATTCTTTTTCCCAGCCGAACCAATGTACATTTCGTACAAATCGATACAGCCGAGGAATTTACAATGCGCACCTGGGAAAGAGGTAGCGGCCTTACAATGGCCTGTGGCACCGGAGCGTGCGCCTGTTGCGTTGCAGGGGTTCTTACCAGCCGAACAAAACGAGTATGCACTGCACATCTGCCTGGAGGCGAACTGGATCTAAACTGGAGCGAGCAAGATAATTGTGTCTACATGACCGGACCTGCCGTCGAAGTATTCGAAGGCAATTGGCCAACGCGGTAAAGCCTCGGGCGCCGATAGAACTCTACACCTACACCATATTTACCGGCGGAAATATCCTTATCTTCTCCATGATTGGAAATGCTTTGAGCCCGCAGAACCCTTGCTAAAACTGAAATAGTGCCGCCGAACTCAAGCACGCCCACTATAGGCGGTATTACCAAGTCTATCTTCAATAGATGACCTGGCTTATACTCTCCCGATGGGGCCTCAAAATACATACCTCCGGCACATACATTAACAGTACAGCCTTTATGTGCTTTTCCCAGTTTAGAATCAGCCTTGCAAGAAAACACGCCGAGTTTGATTGCTAATCGTCTGTGTTTTCTTTTATCGGGCAAAAACATAAAATGCCTCCTTGCATTATAATGCCCGAACCTCCTTTAACGTGCGGGCGCGCACGTATCGCATGTAAACAGCAAAACGCATTCCAGAAGGCAAATAGACAAATATCCCATATTCACATTCACAAATGACCGGCTGGCCGAAGCTTAAGCGCAACACTACAATTAAAATGCCAAGAGCTTGGCAGAGAGGGCCCTGATACGTTGCAAACCTGCAACGCTATATTTAGACATGCCGATGCAACGCGAACCTCCTCTACATAAAGGCGATTATTTAATTCTTTGCAAAAAAAGGTTTTATAGCGAATGTAAACTCAAAAGCAAAATAATCCGAAAAAAAGATGTGTGCGTTGTCTTTTTGCAACATTAATACTTGACGAAAAGGTAGGTACGAGCGTACTATCTTAATCAGTCATGCGAGGAAAATAAAAGCCAACGGTTAAATCCTTGGAAGACCAGCAACATCATGTCAACACAACTTAGGGTGATGGATGAGCTAAATTTTGAAGCACTTGGCAGAACAGTTATACAGACTCTGCCGATTGGCGTCGTCGTTTTCGATCGCAGCCTGCGAATCGTTGAGGCCAACGCCAAAGCAACAGAACTCATAGAGCCCGGCCAGCACATAGACCAATCCTTGGCGAAATGCACCTCTCCTACAGGTAAACTAAAAATTGACTGGACAGCACAACTACAAAAAATACTTTCAGAAGGGTCATCTTGTAACTTTGACTGTGTTGATGTCATGTCGGGGAAAGAGACAAGGCAGACGCGAATCGTGTGCGCAGCTATCAAACCAACACATACACAAACAGTACCTGGGGGCATCCTTCTCATCGAGGATATTACTGAAAAGGCCAATCTTCAGAAAGAACTGGCCGGCGCAGAAAGACTGGCCACCATCGGCAAGCTTGCCTCCAAAGTGGCCCACGAGCTAAACGATCCCCTGGACGGAATACTGCGATACATCAACCTCACAGCACGAATTGTCGAACAGAAACAACTCGATAAGCCCAAAGAATATCTTGGGCGATGCCGAGAAGGTCTTATGCGAATGGTTCAAATAGTAAGCGAACTGTTGGAGTTCTCCCGCGGAATACACGCTTCAGCAAAATATGTCGAAATTGAACAGATTGTCGAAGATGCAATAAGAGCAATGGAAGCGAAGGTCGAGGCCTCGAACATTCAGGTGTTCCGCAACTACGCACAGGGCACCACCAAGATTAAGAGCGGCAATCTGTTCCAGGTCTTCTGCAACCTCATAAAGAACGCGTTTGATGCAATGCCGGATGGAGGGCAACTGCGCATATCAATCCACCTTGCAGCAGACAACGCGGCTGTAGTTGAGTTTCGCGACACCGGATGCGGTTTCCCACCTGAGCATGCCGAAGCTATTTTTGAGCCATTTTTTACTACCAAAGACAAAGGCAGCGGACTCGGACTGGCAATATGCAAAGACATAGTCGAAAGGTATAGTGGACACATATCCGCCAAGAACGCCCCAGAGGGCGGCAGTATCTTCACAGTATATCTGCCATCGGCGGATAATTTGTAGAAGCCAACAAAGGACAATACCATGAGAGAACAAAGTATTCTTGTTGTAGATGACGACAGAATAATACTGGATTCGCTATGTGAGTTCTTATCACTCGAAGGATTTCGGGTGAACGGAGCAGAGAGTCTTAAAAGTGCTATTACCCATCTGCAACAACACAGCTATTCCCTTCTGTTAACAGATATCAATCTTCCGGATGGAGACGGCTTTGAATTGTTCAAGATCGCCAAGGAAACCTGCCCTCAAACGGTGATTATAGTAATAACGGGCTATGGAACCATAGAAGGGGCTGTGCGGGCTATCAAAGAAGGCGCTTTTGACTACCTTACAAAGCCAATCGCCGACGACGAACTGCGATTGGTCGTAGAAAGAGCAATTAAGCAGCAGTCACTGATAAGTGAGAACGAAAGATTGCGACTGCAATTGGAACAAAAGTACAGTCTTGAAAACATACTCAGTCAAAACTACAAGATTGCTAAGATTTTCGAGCTTGTCGAAGCGGTCGCCGACAGCACCACAACCGTATTGATGGCAGGTCCATCCGGCACAGGCAAAAGCATGTTGGCCCGCGCAATACACTATCGCTCCAGCCGTGGTGACAAACCGTTTGTCGAGGTGAGCTGCGGTGCACTGCCAGAGACCCTGCTGGAGAGCGAATTGTTCGGGCACGTTAAAGGAGCCTTTACCGGCGCAGTAAACAACAAAGACGGAAAGTTCATGGCTGCAAACGGAGGCACGATTTTTCTCGACGAGGTGGCCAATTCCTCGGCCGCCCTACAGGTCAAACTACTGCGTGTCCTGGAGGACAGGCAGTTTGAACCCGTCGGAAGCAATAAGACAAAAACTGTCGACACGCGAATCATACTTGCTTCAAATCGTGACCTGACAGAAGAAGTGAAACATCATAGATTCCGTGAGGACCTGTTTTATCGCATAAATGTAGTAACGATAACGCTGCCATCATTGAACGAGAGACTCGGTGACATTCCTCTTTTGTCAAAGCACTTCCTGCGGATGTATTGCCTCCAACATAACAAGGAAAAACTGGGAATCACCGAAGAGGCAATGGAATGTTTAGAATGCTACGCATGGCCAGGAAACGTTCGGGAACTGGAAAATGTAATGGAACGTGCTGTTCTGCTTAGTAAGGGAAAATTCATCGAAAAAGATGACCTGCCGGATTCAGTCAAAGATAACCAAGGCCACCTATACACAAAAGCTTACAAATCAATAAACCTAAGGCAAGCGCGGGCAGAACCGGAGAAAAGGCTTATTCTCCAGGCACTCGAAGCCAATCACTGGAACAGAAAGGAAACAGCAAAAGCACTTCAAATAAACCGCACCACACTGTATAAGAAGATGAAACGGTACGGCCTTGATGTCGAAGCCGAACGATTAGGACTAACCTGATAAATTGACTATTTTCTATCGACTATTGAAAGCTACAGTTGTTGAAGATTCCTAACGCTGTAACAAAATAGTAAATTGTAAATAGTCAATAATATATTCAGCTTTGAGATGCTATTCCGGCACATCCCACGCCTCTAATTGCTGCCCACAACTGCAAGTCTTTTGATACCAGTTTATCCGAGCACCGCAACTACTGCATGACCATTCTTTCTTCTGTGCATTTAGCCACTTTTCAAGACCGTTCTTCTTGATGTACTCAAGATTAGGCCCCATCGTCCAATGGTGTGGCCATTCGTCGTTCATGAACTTATCAAGCTCCTCGCACGGAAACTCGTCGCAAAAGCAGCAAAAATCAACGCCTTTTTCCTTTGAGCATCGTCTGAACTTACACTGCATTACATAATCATCAATCATGTCACTACGACAGCCGCCACAGTCCATCGCCCCGCACGCACCACAAAAAAGCCCACACGGCCCGTACTGCAACTCTTTCACTTTTGCTCTCCTTGACTGATTGTCTTTTTACAGCGGTTCATTTCTACTTTGTCTTCCATTTTATTGCCATCTGGCAAGGTGTATTTGTGATTAATGGTAAGCTTATTGTCGCTGATTTTTCCTATGATGCGTATACTTGTAGCCCCCTGGGCTTGGACGAACCAACGCCATTCCATGATTTCTTTGTTTCCATTTCTTTTACCCGTGCCTTTGGCTATACAACGCATGCTATCAAACAAATACCCAACAACTTCGCCAGTTTTAGGATCGATTGTGTGAATTTGCAGCTCTTTGAAAGTAGAACTACGATATCTTTCGATATCTTCAACAGAGGCACCCAGAGTATCTTTAAGGTATTGCCTCTGCTCGTCACTTATCTCAGTTATTTCGCACTCGCTGTTCATAATTAAAAACTGACCATTTAAACCGAAATCTATCTTTACCCGAAGTTTGCCTGTTCCCGCATCTGATTCGACTGAGCCTTCCCATTCGCCGACAATCCACTTACTCCAATCGTCATCAAGAGGCTTTGGCTGAAACCTGTATTGTTCTCCTTCGTTTTCCACTTTTTGCTCCTCACTTACCAAAGGTAAAACCGCAACCACTACTATAACGAATAGCATAATTGATAACCGTTTCATACGTGACCTCCTTTTAATGCTAAACTATTGTGTTATTGAATCAATGTCCGTCATCTTTCCAATCACAACTCACCAATGAACCATTCATCAAATTGTAGGGTGTGCTGTGCACACCAAATACTTTCTTTACACCATTATCTTTCTATTTTTAACAATTCACATTCCAGAGCGAGAGGAACGTCCTAGAATAAGCCAAGCAAAATACGGGTGATTGACATCAAGAGACTATTTCCAGTCTTCTCTATTTTTGAAAAGAAGCTAGCAGAAATCACCGATAATATAATACAAGTAAAGGAAAAAGCAACATTCGCTTCCACTTTGAGGAACAATATCATGGCATACGACATTCAATGCAAGTTACCTACAAGAAGTCTGGGGAAGGCTCCAACCGTCTTTGAAGTAACGCAAGACGGAAGGAAACTGGGGGAACTCTGTATCCGAAAGGGAACGGTTGAATGGGTCAAGAAGCATAAAGCCATCGAGAATAGATACTCATTCACCTGGGATGAATTCAGCAAGTGCGTCACGAAAAACAACAATGAAAACAAACAGTGACATACTCTCAGGGTTCTGACATACTCCTGTCGGTATAAACCGACAGAAAGGGGGCAATGTGGCAAAGCCAATAATATTATCAATCTATATTCCTCCTGGAGAAATATTGGAGTTGAAGCTGGAAGACCGATCTGGAGTAGCCAGAACTCTTCGGTTTTCTGAACAATCTATCGAATGGTCTCCGAAATACGACAAAGGAGGGAAAACACGGCACCTAAAGTGGACCGAATTTGGGGACCTGATGATGGAGAAAGGCCACAGCAGACCGCTCTAAAGGCGTAACTTTCCAGTCTCTGAGTGAAGGATTCTCTTGCTCCAGCTTTGGTGATACTCCTTGGAATTGAGTTCAGCATCCAGGGCCTCGAGTTGTTCGAAGGCACTTAGGAGGAACTCACCATTTTTTGATAAGTATTGATTGCCAGTGCTTTTCATCCTGCCCACGGGTAGAAGGGCTAAACAATGTCTTGATCTACCAACAGAAATTTCTACTTCTTTAGTGCGACGGCTAAGGAACGTTCCGCCCATGCAGCTAATTGGTCCGGATTCTCTAAAACATCCGCAGGGATTTCATAATAGGACATGACTGTTGCTTTTACTTTGTCGGGATACGGATTGAAGGGTAATGATCCAGCCTTGGCAAAATCTTCTCGATTCGAGTCATCCACCTTCAGATAAGCAACGTCGTCGGCGATTAGTCCGAACATTATCCCCTCACGATAGAGACCCGCCCCGCCGAACATCTTGCGAGCGGACACCTCGCCCCAGTCTGAGAGCTGGTCAATAACATAATCCACAAATTCGTCTGATATGGGCATTAGTTTTGTTTCTCTCTATTCCCCAAAAAAGTTGGAATGAAGAATCCCTCATAGAATGTTGGCAGACCTTTGAAAACATCGATCAGTTGTTCCACCGTCACTATGCCGGGATCATGCTCGACGATAAGTGTCTGCTCTTCTCCCTCGCCCTCAATGTAGACCTTGCTAACACCCTGCATGCTGGTAAGGGTGGATTCAATCTCCTGTATGCATTTTGGACATTCGAATCCACATTCCGGTATTATAGGATTGCAATCTAGATCAAAAGCTGAACGGCTGTTCATAGTCATATCTTCATAATACATCAATTAAAGTTGTTTTTTAAAAATTCAAGCTGATCGCTTACGCTTTTTTCGAAGTTGTCTCCAATGTAGATATCAAAGTGGCCGATGGGATAGTGTTTGATCTCTGCATATTTTTTCAATTCTTTTTCGGTTTCGGCGCTTATTATAGCTAAGCTGTCATGATCACATATCTGAATCAGGATTGGGCAGCCTACATTCCGGACATGTTTGGCTGGTGTGTATCCATGCGACCGCAGAATGAAACGAGCACAGACTTCGTTAATAAAATTCTCCGATACAAGTTTCCCGTAACCGTCAGAAGCATCTAAAATAGGGAAAAAAGCAAGACTCCCAGGTTTGCCTACTATAGGTATTTTATGGGGCGAAAGACCGAAGCGGGACCTGGCCATATCACGTTGTCCGTGAACAATCATACGGAGCATGTGTCGGATGCCCAACGTCTTTAAGAGTTTCTTTGCTGAGGCATGAGGATCCAGTCCTGGACATTGTGCTATTACACAGGCAATATTTTTATCTTTCGCAGCGGCCATGATAACGTGTCCACCACTTGCGGAGGTGCCCCACAGTGCAATTTTTGCCGGATCAATCTCCTTGAGACCTCGAGCATACTCAATCGCAGCAGCATAATCTCGCAGTTGGTATGGAATCCAAAATAACTGTCGAGGTTCACCTTCGCTTTGGCCAAAATGCCGGTAATCAAATGCGATCACTGCAAAGCCGGCCTGCTGATATCGAAGGGCATAAGATTCCATGATCATATCCTTAGTTGCCCCAAAACCATGCCCCATAACGATACAAGGAACCGGGGTAGAAAGATTCTCCGGCAGATACAGCCATGCGCTTATTGACGTTCCTTTGACTTGAAAAGTCACATCTCTTCTTGATTGGAGTGGTTTTTCATCCACCTTCTTTAGCGCCTGCTTCGGTCTTTCCAGAGGTTGCTTTGGAACCGAAAAGCCAGGGACAAAGGCCACAATTGCTACTTCAAGGATAAATAATCCAATAAGAATGCAAATAATGATGCCAATGATTTGAAGAATTATCATTTCTTGTTCTCCTTTTGTGGTTGAGAGATGGAGAAAAAGTCCATGATGTTACGTCTGTTCGTCACAGACACCTCTCCCCTTCAATTACTAGAGCAATCAGTTAGTATATGGTTTCTGCATAAGAACCCGAATCTGCTTTTGCATCTATAGAAGATCCGTCACTATAACTTGAGCAGAAACCTCGATAATACACTACACCATGGAATAAGATTTTACCATTCAAAATCGAGACCATGAGGGCAAAATAAAAGCCCTTGGCCGGATGTTATAGCCGAGGGCTCGACATCGGAAAGTGCAACCGTGCAATTGCCAAAACACAAAAGGGATTGACCTGACCATTGATTATTGATTATTGATTATTGATTAAGCTCTGTAGAAAACATCGTGCTAAAGATTATCATTGCGAGCGGAGCAAAGCAATCTCAAGTTGAAGAAGGCTTTTCTGACTGTCGAGTAGTAGATTGCCACGGCCTTTCAGGCCTCGCAATGACGTCCTGCATAAGATTTCTACAAAGCAAATTGATTATTGAAACGCTCAACATGCACAAATAATTACTATAATACCATTGTGACCTGTAGCGGCGTCTTTATGTAGGAATGTGAAAGACAATGACTTTTCCCACTTAATAATCAGTAATCATTCATCAATAATCAATAAAGAATTGCCGCCCTTCCTCTCCAGTAATCATTTATCACTTATCAATAATCATTTCAAACTGCCCGGGACTGGAGTCGAACCAGCACGACCCGAAGGTCACCAGCCCCTCAAGCTGGCGCGTCTGCCAAATTCCGCCACCCGGGCGACTTAATTGATTAATGATTATTGATTATTGATTATTGATTATTCGTTGTCAATGCTGAAATCCGTAAGAATAAAATACATATCCAAAGAGAATTCTGTTAAAGTCTAAGAAATTTATCATCTAATTAAGATTCCATATCCCGCCACGTTCAATCCACTGGATAATTCTAAGTTAGCTTTCCTGAAGCCAAACTTTTACCACACTTCCAGGCATGCCCCCCTGCCACTTCCCATCAAGAAAAGTCCCATAAAGCATTACAGTTGTATTGATAATGTTTTCTGTACCAATTACCTGTAAAAAAATGTCCAATAAAGCCTTTAATTACAGCAATCGTGTCTTGTTAGCAGTCCCATAAAAGATTACAATAGCTGATGTTACATCTTTACGTCTGATAGAAATGTAAATTAAAGGCGGTGGGTGATGATGGCCGCCAAAGCTAAAAAATTATTTCCTAACACGCTGAGATACATCGATAGAACCACACTATCCACAGCACTCACAGTTGGAGTTATATTCTTCACAATAGCCGGCTGTTGTTCCACTTTTAAAAACCGATCTCCGGTCGATGCTCAACTAACAACGGATAAGCGTGACGGTTTATTTGAAGGGATTAAACAATCTGTGAGAGAATTGGAATACTCTGAAAAGACAGCCGAAGATTTTGTCCGAATGGTAACCGACTGGAAAACCGGCAATTCAAGACCTGTTTTAACCGTCTGTAAACGTGAGCTTATAGAAGCAGAACAAAACCACAAGCACGGCATAATCAGCAGCGGCAAAAAATCCAGAATAGAACAAAGAATCGCAACCAAGCTCTGCAGCAGAATCCGAAATGAAATAGATGTCAACGATAAGGTCTTCGACCTTTCGGATATTATCAAGTCCAGAGAGGCTCAGTGCCTCGGCTACACTCAGTTGTATTATATATTGGGCAAAGCACTCGGTCTTTCAGTCAGGCCAATAAATGCAGTTGAGTTGGAGGGCCGACGCCGATTGCTCGCTGGTGAAGCTCATATATCATGTATTGTGGATTTGAGCAACGGCAGAACGATAATGCTGGACCTTGTACCGGAAGGTTTTATAAGTAGACCCTTCATATTTAAGCGTAAATTTCAGCAGACGGGCCCACAAAAAGTGTGCTGGCAGCTCAACGACGATGATAATGCACTGAAGATATTCAGGAAGATTGAAATTTTAGATGCAAAAGGATTAGCCGCCTGCAGATACAATAATTTGGGAAATTTTTACAGCTCATCGGAGCAGTTGGATAACGCAAGACACTCTTACAATCGGGCGATAGAACTCAATCCAAACTTCGTTGAGGCTTATAACAATCGAGGCGTCGTCCAACAGCTTTCGGGCAATCTGGAGCAGGCCCTTTCAGATTATTCAATGGCGATCAAACTGCGACCGGACAACGCAGAGGCGTTGAATAACCGCGGGACCGCCTACAAGAAAAAAGGCCAGCTAAATAAGGCCATCTCTGATTATACACGAGCGATTGAATTGAAGCCGGATTGTGCACAGGCCTACAACAATCGGGCCAACGTTTACGCCAAGATGCACAAGTTCGAACAGGCGATAGCTGACTATAACCGTGCTATAAAACGAGATTCAAAGCTGGCAAAGGCATACGGCAACCGTGCTGTAAGCTTTGCAATTTTAGGAAAACATCGAGGAGCTAAAAAAGACCTCCTAAAGGCTGTCCAGTTAAATCCCCGGTTAAGGTCATACGCTTCAACGATATCTCATCGTTTCAATTTAGGTCTCAGCTTGAATGACAAAATACTACTTTCTGCTAAATAACATCTTCTAAAACTTAAAAGTTCTCGACACATCAATAGGTTAAACATTCCGAGCACTATCCCATAAAAGTATCTGCAGACGCTGCGAAAATGCAAAGCCGGTGAGTTTACACATTTCTGCTACCATCGGCGATTTGGCTAACAGTTCGCCCCTTGTAGCCGCCTGCGGCATCAACATCACTTTCTCCGAATCGATATTCCCGATTTTTTCGATTGTCTGTCGAATTTCGGGCAAATCCTCTTGTGAATCCACAACAAACTTAAGCTGGTATTCATAGTTTTCTATCAGCTCCTGCAGGACAGCTATATCCAATCTTGACTTTTCATGAATCGCAGCGAGTTTGGGATTGTCCGGCACAGAGTTACTCAATTTTGGGCTAATACTCATCAGGTCACAGGCTAAATCCGGAACAAATGCGATACCTGCGGTTTCAATTGTGACGTGTTTATCCAGGGCTTTTAGCTTCTGCGCTAACTGTCGTATTTCTGGATTTGTTATTGGCTCGCCCCCCGTTACTACAATAAATCTACAGGGCCACTGCTGAATCGTTTCGATGATTTCAGCGGTGCTGTAATCACGTCCCGCTGTCTCATCCCAGGCATATTTCGTGTCACACCATCGGCAACGTAAGGGACAGCCTGCCAAACGCACGAAAACGCTGGTGACACCAGCTAAAAATCCCTCGCCTTGCAAAGAATAGAAAATTTCAGTTATCTTCATTGTTCGTGGTTCATATTGTGTATAAACCCGAATATCGAAATCCTCCGCAGGACACCTAAAGGTGGAAACAAATTCAAATGACAGAAACCTAAAATTCTAAACGTTTTGATCATTTGAACATTTGAATTTCGATATTGTTTCGTATTTCGAGCTTCAAATTTCGTATTTCATATTTATTATTTCTCTACATATTCAACAGGATCTTTTAGGCCTGCTTCGGCAAAACCCTTCAATCTTAGCCTACAGGCATCGCATCGCCCACAGCTTCTTCCTTTTTCGTCAGGGTCATAGCAACTGTGGGTAAGAGAATAGTCGACGCCGAGCTTAACACCTGTGCGAATGATTTCAGCCTTGGTCATATTTATGACCGGCGTATGGATGTGATATTGGCCTTTACCCTGGACAGCAGCAGCAGTGGCAAGGTTTGCAGTCCTCTCAAAGGACGCAATGTATTCAGACCGGCAATCAGGATAGCCGCTGTAGTCGGTCTGGTTGGCGCCAATGAAAATATCAAATACTCCAAGTACTTCTGCCCATCCGAGGGCATAACTCAGAAATATCGTATTTCTCGCAGGCACATAGGTCACGGGAATATCGTCAGGTTTTCCCAAATCGGCTCTGTTCTTGGGCACATCTAACTCAGAATCTGTAAGAGCCGAGCCGCCAAAAACAGTTAGGTCCACTTCCATTATACGATGCTCAGTAACGCTCATGGATTGAGCGATTCTCTTTGCCGCATCAATCTCGCGTTGGTGTCTTTGGCCGTAGGAAAAAGTCAAAGCATAGCACTCGAAGCCCTCGCTGCGAGCTATCGCCAATGTCGTGGCCGAATCCAGACCACCGCTTAGCAAAACGACTGCCTTTTTAGCCATCACATAACCGCCTCTGTAAAGATTGCCATAAAAACTGCACGAACACAAAACGATGAATTTATTTCGTGTACTCGCTGGTTACTGCTTGTCATAGATTCAGCTTCAGATTATATTATGATAGGATGGGACCTACAAGGGCTCAAGCTATGACAGATGGGCGTACATTAGAATTATTTAGCAATCCTCATCCTGAGCGAGATTATTGTATTACCATTAGATGTCCCGAATTTACCAGTTTATGTCCCCGAACGGGCCAGCCTGATTTTGGTGAGATAATCGTCGAATATTGCCCGGACAAATTGTGCATTGAGCTAAAAAGTCTCAAGCTTTATCTGCAAGACTACCGCAACAAGGGCATTTTTTACGAGGCTCTGACAAACGATATTTTGAATGATCTGAGCGGTGCCTGTAAACCGCGGTGGATGAAAGTCACGTCCCGGTTCCGCCCTCGCGGCGGGATAACGACCGACGTAGTTGCACAATATCAAGCGGAGAAATAGTAAAAAATATTCACCAGAGGTGACAAAATGGCGATAGTATTTCATTGCGACTACTGTGGCAAAAAGATAGAGGCACAAGATAGTGCCAGCGGTAAATGGGGCAAGTGTCCCGCATGTCACAATAAGTTGTATGTCCCCAAGCTAAATTCGGATGAAGAGCTAAAGCTTGCACCCATAGATGAGACTGAGGAAGAAAGAAGAAAGCGACTGATGGCTGAGACATACGAACTGACTCAGGACATACTTCAGGAAAGAGAGATTCCAGATGATTTAGCAGCAGTTTCCGGTCCCATCTCCCCATTGAGCGAGAAGGAACTGACAAAAAACATAATTCTGTATCTGCAACAGATGGCCAATGGTCAGTTAAACCAAGCCCAGCAAACCGCGGTCTTAATAGCCCCATATAGCCAGCAGACAACCAAGATTCTTGACAGAATAGGGCTCAGCGAGATACCTGAGCCGGACTTAGCCGATATCCCACAACAGGTTCTCTCAGGTCTGATAAGAAATCTCCGCACGAAGATAAGCTAAGAGCACAGACAAAACACTCTGTTCAGCCATGCGAGGGTCTCAAAACACCTCTATTTTCCCACAAGCACTGAGTGTTTTCTCGGTCGTCATAAACATACACAAAGCAAGCCGTCACCTTTTTTGCTGAACAAGAACCGTTTCGTATATTTTAAGTAGAAACTAATAAAGCAACTGTGATGAGCTTGTTTAAGAACTTGGGGAAACTTATATGGCTAATGAGACAACGGTTGTGCATGTCACCCATGAGACCGTCGGAAAAATCGGCGGTATCGGGGCTGTTCTGCAAGGCTTTTTCACCTGCAAACCCTATCTCGACCTCGCGAATCGTTCAATTCTTATCGGCCCGTTGTTTACAACCGACGGCTCGGTACTGGACCGACTCGGCGAAAATAGCGAGGTTCTATATTCATCTGTAGATGGACTAATAAATCCTGGATATACTTCCGCCTTCCGGAAGATTGAGGCCTTTTACAACGTGGGCATCGTTTATGGCAGACGAACATTTGTAGATGAACAAGCTGGTATAAAAAGCTCACCAGAAGTCCTGCTGGTCGATGTAAGACAAATGGACAAGGGCGCGGTTAACGAATTTAAAAAACGCCTTTTCGAAGAATTTGGAATCCGCAGTCATCTATACGAGCACCTTTGGGAGTATGAACAATACATAAGATTAGCACCGGCAGCAATCGCTGCATTGACAGCTCTGGGTGCGGCTAACGACTCTACAGTCATAATCGCTCATGAATTTATGGGCATGCCGACAGCATTGGCAGCGATTCTTGAAACCCGCTGTCATTTCAAAACGATCTTCTACGCCCATGAGGTCGCTACGATGAGACGTATCGTGGAGGAACACCCCGGTCACGATACGATGTTCTACAACGTTATTAGACAAGCCTACAAAGACAAATTATGCGTTAATGAAGTGTTTGGCGACCAGAGTTCCTACTTCAAACATGGTCTCGTGGAAGCCTCAAAATATTGTGACCAAATATATGCCGTGGGCGACCACGTCGTAGAAGAGTTGCGATTTCTGGCACCGGAATTTGAGACCGCCGACATTGATATAGTTTACAACGGCATACCGGCGTATGAAATCAACGTTGCCGACAAACTCGCATCAAAAGAAAAACTTCGACAGTACTGTAACAACCTGCTGAGTTACAGGCCCGATTTCGTTTTTACACACGTCACAAGACTCGTCAGAAGCAAGGGGCTATGGCGCGATTTACGCGTGCTGTACGCAATAGAAAAAGAGTTCAGAAATCTTGGCAAAACAGCGGTACTTTTTGTGCTGTCCACCGAAGTCTCACAGCGGCGAAGCCAGGATATATTCAACATGGAGTCAGCCTATAACTGGCCTATAGCCCACCGAGAGGGCTGGCCTGATCTGTCCGGCGGCGAGGCGGATTTCTACACGTTAGTGCAGCAATTCAACGCTCGAAGCAGCAACATAAAAATCATCTTCATAAATCAGTTTGGATTCAGCCAAAAAAAATGCGGCAAAAAGATGCCTGAAAACATGGAATTTATGGATATCCGCAAGGGCAGCGATGCCGAATTCGGCCAGAGCATTTACGAACCGTTCGGAATATCTCAGCTTGAGCCTTTGACTTTCGGGGGTATATGCGTGTTCAGCAGTGTCTGCGGATGCTCAGGCTTCTTGCGAGATATAACCGATGGACAAAATGTTAAAAATGTTATCACTGCCGACTACACGGCTCTAAATGGTTTCAATTACGAGGATATTGAAGACTTCATGCAAATCAACCAGTCGGTACGCGAACAGACTGAAGCAAACGTAAGCGGAAAAATCGCTAAAGAGCTTATCCAACGTCTGCCGCAAAGCGACGCTGAACTTGAAAGCATGATTCGCACCGGATATTCCTTGGCCAAAAATATGAGCTGGAATATGGTCGTGGAAAATTACCTGCTTAAAAGTCTGCAGAAAGCACAACCTTCAGCGTTGATTCAACAACCATGAGGATACCGTTTATTTCACTCCTTAAAATCAATCGCACTTAATACATAATGATGGTATATCATCATTAAAACCCCCGACGCCGCACACAAGCCACCGCCGTCGCAGACTGTTTCATTCGTACTTCAGAGGATACTTCTGAGGGTCTTTCAGTGAATCAATTTCCAAATCCACATCAAGCTCCGGCCAGTGCAGATGATGTCCATGCAGCAGTTGAATGTTTGTGATCTGGGCAACTGTTGCGTCCTTAAACCATGGATACTCAGTATATGGGAGGAAATACTCCTTATCTGCCACGCACACCCACAGACCGCGACTGTTTATATGCGAAACCTCAACCTCTGAAATGTTTTGTCCAGGCATCTTGGATGTCATCTTTGTGTTCCTCAATAACCTCTTTTAGCTCTGCTATCTGACTGTCCGAGAATCCAAAATTCTTGACTACAGTGACCTCCGGCTCTATCCAGAATTTCGCCTCACCATCAGGAGAGGTAACGTGAACATGAACACGGGTTTCCTCTCTTAAAAAGAAAAGGAAACGGTAGTTCTTGTATCTGAAAACCGTCGGACTCATAGATCAACTATATCAGATAACACCGTTTTTTTCAATGGCAATCACCACTTTTACCACATCCAGCATTTCAGCTACATCGTGAACTCGGACAATTGAGACGCCTGCTGCTGCACATAATGCAACCGTTGCAGCGGTGCCGAATATCCTATCAGCAGGCTTTTCCTTGCCGGTTATCTTGCCAATAAAGCTCTTGCGAGATGTGCCCACGAGCACGCGATAACCGGTCGCAACAAATCTGTGGATATTCCGCAAAATTAAAAGATTGTGCTCTAAGGTTTTGCCAAAACCGATGCCGGGGTCGATAAAGATTCTCTCCTTCAGTATGCCCAACTGCTCAGCTCGCTTAGCCCTTTCCAAAAGAAACTGCAGAACCTCGTTGACGACATCTTGATACCTTGGCTCAATCTGCATCATTGCAGGTGTCCCCTGTATATGCATCAAAACAACCGGCACCTGCTTTTTCGCCGCCAGTTCTGCCATTCGTTCGTCAGACAGCGCAGTGATATCATTTATCATCGCCGCCCCTACATCCAACGCGGCTTTAGCAACATCGTAGTTATAAGTATCAACGCTAATCGGAACATCAATCTTCTTGCGAAGTGCTTTTATCACAGGAACTACCCGCTCTATTTGCTGCTGGGTTGAAACAGACTCAGAACCCGGCCGGGTAGATTCACCGCCGACGTCTATTACCGCAGCGCCATCTGCAGCCATTCTTAGGCCATGCTCAACAGCTTTGTCGGTCTCAAGAAATTGACCACCATTGCTGAAGGAATCCGGCGTGACATTCAAAATCCCCATTACAAGACAACCCCGTGAGAAATCCAACCGGCCCCTCGGCCATTCAAGCAGACTTACTCCGACATGCTCCATCATATCACCGTCATCCCTACGCAAGCAGGAATCCAATTCCTTTTAATTTCTTAGCTAAACCGCTGTTCAAGTCTTCGACGATGACCTTCGTGTTTTGAAACTCTCTGCGGACAGGATAGTTCTTGCGAAGAGCGTCAAAAAACTTGCCTCTTGCACCTTCGGGTTCTCGCAAAATACCGCGCAGGGCCGCATCATCACATCTTATATCATAGATTCTGCGAACTATATTCAAAATCATATTCTGTTCTGAATCACCCTCCTGCTCTACTTGTAACTCGGTGACATTCGGCTCTGGCAAGAAATCCGCCACATCGTATTCCGGCTTCAACCCAAAATACTCACAAACGCTGTTGTATAACATAATCATGCCGGCAATTTTTCCATCCAGCGAATAACCTGCAATGTGCGGCGTGCCAATATCAACCATCCGCAGCAGCTCAGCATCGATACCAGACTCATTCTCCCACACATCAAGCACAACAGCACCCAATCTACACACTTGAATAGCCTTCTTTAGAGCTTGGCTATCTACAACAGCTCCACGTGCAGTATTTAGAAACACACATCCACGTTTTAATGACCTGAAAAATCTCTCGCCGGCTAAATGAAATGTCTTATCCACGCCCTCAAAAGTCAAAGGCGTGTGAAGCGTGACAAAATCACATCCATATGATTTTTCTATCGGCAGATACTTCGTGTCATTAGTTTGTCTTTGCAGAGGCGGATCATTGCGAAAGACCTGCATTCCAAGAGCTTCGCACTTTGCAGCGACTCTGCTACCTACGTTTCCGACACCTATGACGCCGATAGACTTTCCCTCAAGCACGATCTCGCGCCTTTGCGCAATCTCCAGCAGCGCAGCGATTATATATTCCGCCGCTGAATTGGCATTCGAGCCTGGCGCAGAGGCAAAGCCGATATTGTTCCGTTTCAAATATCCAACGTCCACGTGGTCAAAGCCAATTGTAGCAGTACCGACAAACCGAACGTTGCTCCCCACCAGAAGTGCCTTGTCAACTCTGGTGATACTGCGGACCAACAGTACCTCGGCATCTCCGATAACATCTGATGCCATCTCACGCCCTGATATGGTTTGAACCTCTCCAATGGACGAAAAGCATTCCTTTACAAACGGAATATTCGCATCGGCAACTATCTTCATGGCACAGTCCTAAAAAAGTCAGGATTTCTAAAGATCGGCCGATATTTTAGCCAGAATCCTCTCAGTTGCACGCATTTTCGCCTTTTCAGTAGCACAGTTGGGTTTTGTAGTCATCTTGCAAATAAAAAAAATTCACTTTTTACAGATTTTTATTTGAACTGTAATGAGCATATGCCCATAATATATATAAGGTTTACAGGTTTTATTTGCACACAATAAGTAAAAAACTGCTATGAAGACTTACTTTGACTGTATTCCGTGTTTTATCCGTCAGGTGCTTGATTCGATAAGAATGACAACGAAGGACGGACAAATCCACGAGAAGATACTGCGAGAGGCTCTAAGTTTGGCCAGCAAGATGGATTTGCAACAAAGTCCCCCTGCCATGGCTCAGAAAATACATCGGTTCATTCGCCAAACAACCGGTGTAGAAGATCCATATCTAAACGTAAAGAATCGATTCAATAAGCTGGCTCTTATGATGTATCCCGAACTGAAGGAACGGATTGAGACTTCTGCAGACCCATTGGAAACGGCGGTTCGGTTAGCCATTGCAGGCAACATCATCGACTTTGGCGTGAATTCGACGCTGCAGGAAAACGCGGTTGAGCAGACCATCGCTGAGTCGTTAGAGGACGAATTGGATTCAGACGCTTTGCAGAGATTCCGTGACGCAACTGCTGCAGCCAAAGATATTCTTTATCTGGGTGATAACGCCGGCGAGATCGTCTTTGACCGACTGTTAATCGAGCAACTGCCCTATGAGAAAGTAACGTTCGTTGTTAGAGCAAGTCCCATTTTGAATGATGCAACCATGGAAGATGCTCAAATATCAGGCTTAACCGACATAGTGGACGTCATAGATAATGGTTCGGATGCACCCGGTACTATATTGGAGAGCTGCTCGGAAGCCTTTCGCCAAATATTTGAAGAGTCCGATTTGCTCATCGCCAAAGGCCAGGGCAATTTTGAAACGCTGAACGATGTTCGGAAAAATAAGTTTTTTATGCTGCGGCCGAAGTGTTCAGTTCTTGCTGAGCATTTAGGCTGTAAGATTGGCAGTTTAGTCTTGACAAATTTGCAAACTTAGGAATTTTGTAAAGGAGAATTCTTATACCAAGAGGAGATGGAACAGAACCGGCTGGACGGGGAGGTGGTGCCGGTCGAGGTATGGGTAAAGGTCGAGGTCAAGGAAGAGCTCGAATGGGCGGACCGTTTGCCGCAGGGCCGGGAGGAAATTGTGTCTGCCCGAAATGCGGCCACCAAGTTCCTCATGTTGTAGGACAACCCTGCAACCAAAGAGATTGCCCTGAGTGTGGAACGCAAATGACAAGACAGTAGTAAATTTTTCCAAATAATAACTTGTTTTATGAAAGGAGAATTATTATGCCACGTGGAGATGGAACAGGTCCTGCTGGAATGGGACCAATGACAGGAAGAGCTGCAGGATACTGCGCCGGATATCCGGTACCAGGGTTTATGAATCCGGTTGGTGGACGCGGCTACGGGGGCTGGGGACGAGGCGGCGGTTGGGGGCGAGGATTCGGACGCGGTTTCGGCTGGGCAAGGGCACCGTATGGTTATCCTGCCTGGGGTTCAGTTGCGCAGCCTTATCCGTCTTATCCCGGCCCGGTTGCTCCAACAGTAGCACCGGAGCAAGAACTTGCTGGCTTAAGGGAGCAAGCCCAATATTTCCAGGATGCGCTTGATGAAATAAGCAAACGCATTGAAGAATTAGAAAAAGCAAAGCAGGAAGAATAAAAATGGAGGTCTTGGTTAAATACGACAACGGTTACCGTTTCACGGCAACCTGCAAAGGATACACTGTAACTACCGGCCGTGGCGATGACGGCAAAACTGAGCGGGACGGGATGTGGCCGGCTCAACTCTCCTCAGCTTCTATTGGGATGTGCATCGGCGGTTACATTGCCGAATACTGCAAAAAGCAAGGCATTAATTATGAGGATATGACAGTTGAGCTATCCCGTCGCATAGAACGTTACTCTCCAGATACTGCCTCGTCCGGAGCTGAACTATCGCGTACTACGAGAATCGATGCCAAAATACATCTCGGTGCAACGCTGTCAAAACAGCAGCACCAGGGCATATTAGAAGCGGCTGATAACTGCCATATAACAAAAAGCATCGAAGAGGGAATGCAAATTGTCTGTTCTCTAGCCGGAGCTAAGGATGAATGATTTTGGCCTGAGATCTGTTGTTGTAAATTTAGGGCAATATTTAAGAGCTTGATAAGGAGGCTGGAAAAATGCCTATATTTGAGTACAAATGCAGAAAATGCGGGCACACAATGGAGTTTTTAGACAAGAACGCCAGAGCTCGCAAACATCTGTGCAAGGCTTGTAACAGTTCGGATTTGCAGAGGCTTTTCTCCAGTTTCTCTGTTGGACAGGCCAGCGACTCTTCGCCACGGGGCAACGATGATTCCTGTCCAACGGGGACGTGTCCTCTTTCTTAGAAAGGATGTCTTATGAAAATCACAATTACCTCTATTGGTAAAACCCTGGATTCAGAGGTCGACCAGCGGTTTGGAAGAGCAGCCTACTTTATCATTGTCGATAGCGAGACTTTGGATTTTAGCGTGCTCGAAAATGAAAGTGCTGCTGCGGCCGGCGGGGCTGGTGTCAGTGCGGCCAAGGCAGTGATCGATGCCGGCGCCGAAGCTGTGCTGACAGGCAATTGCGGGCCGAATGCACAGCGTACCTTAAGCGCTGCAGCAGTTAAGCTGCATACCGGCGTATCCGGAACTGTTATAGAAGCAATCGACCTTTTCAAAAACGGTGGATTAACTGAAGCTGCCGGCCCAAATGTCCAGGCGCACTTTGGAATAGACAAATAAGATGTCGGACAATTTTGTCATCGCTGTTGCCAGCGGCAAGGGTGGCACAGGCAAAACAACAGTTGCAACTAATCTTGCATGTATAGCTTCTGCTTCAGGTCGAAAGGTTCAGTACCTTGATTGTGATGTTGAGGAGCCTAATGGCCATATTTTCTTAAAGCCACAGGTAACCGTTAGCCAGGAAGTTGCTGTAGATGTACCGCAAGTCGATCCGGAAAAATGCACCGGCTGCGGCAAGTGTGGTGAAATTTGCCAGTATAATGCGATCCTCTGCATCAAAGAAAATGTGTTGACCTTTGAGCAGCTTTGCCACTCGTGCGGCGGTTGTATCCGCATCTGCCCAACCAGCGCAATAAAAGTAAAATCATTAAAGATTGGTGATATCGAGTTTGGCAAGGCTAACCAGATTGATTTTGTCGGCGGTAAATTGCAGATAGGTCATGTGCGAACGCCGACACTGATTAAAGAAGTAAAAAAACATATAAAACAAGACTGCCTAACAATAATTGATGTCCCGCCGGGAACATCCTGTCCGGTAGTCGCAGCAGTCAAAGACACAGATTTTGTTTTACTTGTTACCGAGCCAACTCCATTTGGCCTAAACGATTTGAAGTTAGCTGTAGAATTGATTCGAGAACTAAATTTGCCTTTTGTAGTTGTCATTAACCGGCATGGCATTGGCAATGAAGAAATAAAAAAATACTGTGAAACTGAGAACATTGATGTCATTATGAAGCTGCCTGACGATAGGCGCATCGCCGAGGCATATTCGTCCGGCAAGATGATTGTGGATGTATTGCAAGAATACATAGAGCATTTTTCAAAACTATGTGACTATTTAGAGGGAGTAAAAGAGAAGCTCAATGAAAAGAGACGATTACGAATTCGGAGAAAGAATATCCCGTGATTTAGAAGCTCGCCGTGCGGCACGCAAAGTTCTCGGCGTTGAAGAAGATGCAAGTGAAGAGGCATTGAAAAAAGCGTATAGACGAGCGTCCCTTCAGTTCCACCCGGACCATAATCCGAACGACAGCGATGCTCATAAGAAGTTTTTACTCGTCAAATGTGCGTATAAACTTTTGGCAGAAGATGAATCCTGCGAGATGTTGTTAGAGGAAATCAAATCCTGGCCCGGCGCTCCGGAAGATGATAAATATAAACTTGATAATCCCTGGGGACACTTTCTGTGGTGGCGCGAAAAGTTTTTCGGATAAGTATAGAGTTAGCTGTATGGACAAGTATTTGCAATCCTGCAGGAATGAATTCTGGAAGAAGGTTTTCAAAGCCGAATTAGAATATATTTTGCAGGAATTAAAAGGGACTAAGGATGTTTTAAGTGTCGGCTGTGGGCCGGCGGTTATAGAGGCAGGTTTAGCTAAACATGGTTTTAACGTTACCGGTTTGGATATTTCCAAAGAGGCCTTGAACCAAGCATCGGACAGTTTAAGAACCGTGGCAGGCTCAGCAGAAAATATGGATTTTCCGGATTCTTGTTTTGATGCGGTTATTTATGTTGCCTCTATTCAGTTTATCGAAAAGTATAAGCAGGCTGTTAGAGAGACCACTCGCGTCCTCAGAGCTGGCGGTAAACTTTTGGTTATGCTGCTTAATCCGGAGTCTGAGTTCTTTAAGGAAAAAGCCGGAAATCCGGCCTCTTATATAAACAAGATTAGACATATAGTCTTAAAGGATATTGAGAGAACAATTGCCGAGTATTTTTCTACCCAAACAGAATATTTTTTAGGAATTAAGGGTGCAGAAATATTCCAAACCCGAGACCCTCGCTTAGCCAGCTTATACGTTATAAAAGGGAAAAAGAAGTGACAGATACCGAAGGAAAACGAAGTTGAAGGAAATAGTTATAATTAGCGGTAAAGGCGGCACGGGCAAGACAAGCATTGTCGCATCGTTTGCAGCTCTTGCGAATAAAGCGGTTCTGGCCGACTGTGATGTGGATGCAGCAGATCTACATTTACTATTGGAGCCCGATATAAAGCAAGCGCACGATTTCATCGGCGGTAAATTAGCTTCTGTCATTACCGAAAAGTGCATCGGATGTGGCAGATGTGAAGAGGTCTGCAATTTTGATGCAGCCATGTTCAACGGTCCAGCCAATGATGTGGTTAGTAGAACTTACACGATCGATCCTATTGCCTGCGATGGGTGTAGCGTCTGTTTTCACTTTTGCCCGGTTGACGCAATAGAATTCAAAGATGCGATTAATGGCCGCTGGTTCGTCTCGAATACCAGATTTGGTCCTATGGCACATGCAAGGCTCGCCCCCGCAGAAGAAAACAGCGGCAAATTAGTTAGCTTGATTCGTAAACAGGCAAAACAAATCGCAACCGAGCAAAACAAGGAACTCATAATCGTCGATGGTGCACCGGGTATTGGTTGTCCTGTCATTGCCTCAATAACCGGAGCAGATTTGGTGTTGGCTGTCACCGAACCGACTATTTCAGCTCAGCACGACCTTCATAGAGTGATTGACTTAACCGAGCACTTCAACATTCCAACAGCGGTTTGTATTGACAAATATGACATTAACGTCAATATTGCGAAATCAATTGAGAAAGAATTCCTTGATAGAAGTGCGAAAATGGCCGGCAAGATAGCTTATGACGTAGCAGTAACAAAAGCCCAGATCGTTGCGAAAAGCATTGTGGAATACTCAAGTAATAGCCTGAAAGAGCAGGTAGTGTCACTTTGGGAATCGGTGTTGAATATGTTGAAACTATAAATAAATACAAGGAAAGTAGAATAATGGAAAATATAGCACATAAGTTTCTTGTTTTAAGTGGCAAAGGCGGCGTCGGAAAAAGCACTATTGCGGTGAATCTGGCAGTTTGGCTATCCATGCAAGGTAAAAATGTTGGCCTGTTAGATATTGACATTCACGGACCGAGCATCCCAAAACTGCTGAATCTTGAGCACAAAGGCATTCAGGCAAAAGACGACAAGATTAAGCCGATTTGTTATAGCGATAACCTTAAAATAATGAGTATCGGATTCCTATTGCCGGACGAAACAACTGCCGTTATTTGGCGTGGTCCGATGAAGCACACTCTTATAAAACAGTTCTTAACAGACGTTTGCTGGGGAAGCCTGGAATATCTGATTATCGACTGTCCGCCTGGAACAGGCGATGAGCCACTATCAATAGTCCAGTTGTTGGGTAATGCTGATGGTGCTATTATCGTAACTACACCTCAGCAGATTGCTGTTATCGATGTCAAAAAGTGCATAACATTTTGCAGGCAATTGAATTTATCCGTTCTCGGAGTGATTGAAAATATGAGTGGCTTAGTCTGTCCTCATTGCCATCGCAAAATAGACATATTCAAAACTGGTGGCGGCAAACAAATGGCCAAGGAATTCAATGTGCCATTTTTAGGCAGTATTCCAATAGATTCAGACATGGTTTCCGCTTGCGATTTGGGTCAGCCTTTTCTCGATTCAAATAGCCAAAGCTCCGCAGCACAAGCTCTCATATCTGCGTTTAGGCCGTTGCTGCAACCTCACGAACAAATTCAAACAGATAAGGAGGTAACAGTAAAATGAAAATCGCTATTCCAGTAACAAATGACAAACTTTCGGCACATTTTGGACATTGTGATCAATTCGCAATTTTTGATATCGATGACAACATTAAGAAGGTTATAAACAAAAAAGATGCAAGTCCTCCTATCTATGCTCCTGGAGCGTTGCCAAAATGGTTACATGAAAATAACGTTAGTGTCATTATTGCCAGCGGTATGGGACAGCGAGCTCAGCAGCTTTTTACGCAGAATAACATTAAAGTAATTGTTGGCGCATCGGGCGGTTCACCTGAAGAGCTTGTGTCAGCTTATTTAGGAAACACACTTGAAACAGGAGATAATATCTGTGACCACTAAGACTGCCGAGACAGAGAAAAATAAATTAACGAATATATGTAAGCGCCTGCATCCCAATTGTATAGTATGCAGCCGGTCAAATAAACGAGGCTTACAATTAGATTTCAGCTTATGTGGAAATGGCAGTGTTGCTGCAAATTTTGAGCTTGACGAATCTCTCGAAGGCTATCCGGGAATGCCCCACGGCGGCGTTATATCATCTGTTTTTGATGGCGCTATGGGAAATTGCCTGTTCGCACATGGCCTTGCACCGGTAACCATAGAGTTAAATATACGCTTTCGACACCCTATTGCCATGCATCAATCAGCCACGGTGAATGCCAGAATTGTGGAATCTTCAAACTCTATCCATGTATTAGAGGCTGAAATCGTCCAGGATGGCAAAGTCAAAGCAACAACTAAAGGCAAATTCTATGATCAACCACATTTAAGGGAGTAAATATATATGAGTAATGATCCACTAACACCGTACGGTAACAAACCAATGGTTACACCTATTGTCAACGCAATCAATTATGAATACAGTTCTTTCGAAGTGCTGCGGCAGATCACAGATGGTGAAATAGATGGCTATACCTATCACAGAGACGACAATCCAACAGTCCGAGCGGTAGAGAAGAAAATAGCTGCATTGGAGGGAGCTGAGGATTGCATTATTTGCACTTCAGGGATGGCTGCCTGCACGATGGTGTATTTAACATATCTCAGCACAGGTGATAACCTGATAATATTTTATGACGTGTATGGCGCTCATTATAAGGTTTCACTTCTCTTGGAACGGTTTGGCATCGATATAACATGGCTTGATACTCACAATGGCCATAAAATTGCAGAGCATATCAAACCAAATACAAAGATGATATTTTGCGAAAGCCCGAGCAATCCCCTATGCAAAGTTTTGGATATAGCTGCCTTGCGTAGGGAAGCTGATAAGGTAAATGCTCTTTTAGTAGTTGATAATACTTTCGCTACTCCATATCACCAGAAACCGCTGTTGCTTGGTGCCGATTTAGTAATACATAGTGCCACAAAAGGATTAGGTGGACATAACGACCTTATGGCAGGTGCTATAGCCGGATCGAAAGAGCATTATGACAATCTATGGTTTACCCGCCAGGCTATTGGGACCACTTTGGATGCTTATTCAGGATCATTGCTGGAACGAGGCCTTAAAACATTCGAGCTCCGAGCGGAAAAGATGGCAGCTAATGCTATGGCTATAGCGAAGTATTTATCTGGCCATCAAAAAGTTTCTCGGGTTTATTACCCGGGCTTGAAGGAGGATCCCATGCACTCAATTGCTGCTAAACAGATGCGTAATGGATTCGGTGGAGTTTTAGCATTTGACGTCGGCAGAAACCAGGAAGATGCCAAAAAGTTCATAAGCGAGCTTAAAGTTATATGTCATGCTGTCAGTTTAGGGGCAACTGAATCACTGATTTGCATACCATACCTAACAACGCTGCTTTATATGCCGCCGGAACGACGAACTATTTTCGGGGTAAATCCTAACACTGTTCGTCTCTCTGCCGGAATCGAGAAAACAGAGATAATTATAGAAGATTTAGAACAGGCATTGGACAAATTAGAAATCAAACTTGAGCCGAAGACAAGGATTGATGTTGCACAAAGAGGTTCAGAGAAGAGAGGAAGTGACTATGCCGACGTACGAATATAAGTGCGAGGATTGTGGCTACAAATTTGAAAAGTTCCAAAGCATGAAGGACAAACCCATCGAGAAATGCCCGAAGTACGAAGGCAGAGTTCGACGTTTAATCAGCGGCGGAGGGGGCATAATTTTCAAGGATTCAGGCTTCCATACAACTGATTACATTAACAGTATTTCTCCAGCCTGTGGTCGAGACAAACCTTGCTGTGGCCGTAATACACCATGTGATAAAAGGCCGTGTGAATCTTAATCAAGCACATAAAAAATTCTAAATTGATGAAACGAAAATGAGCATTGCAGAAAATTATGCAAGAATCAGGGAAGAAATCCCGGAGAATGTGACTATTGTCTTAGCCGCTAAGGCCAAATCAGTAGAAGAGATAGAAGAAGTCATAGATGCCGGGGCTACAGATATTGGAGAAAATTATGTTCAGCAAGCCGAGCAAATGTACAGTGCTTTGCGGAAGAAAGCGGCTAAAGTCAAATGGCACATGATAGGCTATTTGCAAACGAACAAAATAAATAAGGCCTTAAGAGTTTTTGATGTAATTCAAACTGTTGACTCTCTGGAGAAAGCAAAAGCTATTGATAAAAGGATAGAAAGTGCGAGGAAAAGAATAGTATCGGTTTTCATAGAGATTAATATTGGCAGCGAGGATTCCAAGGCCGGCATAAAACCAGCAGAACATGAACCTTTTGATGAATATATGGAAAAATTGGTTAGGGATATGTCCGAACTTGAGCACTTACGAGTTGAAGGTCTGATGACCATGGGGCCTCGCTTTGGTGACCCTGAGAGCGTTAGACCATATTTCAGAAGAACAAGAAAGATATTTGAAAGAATCAAGAATCTCGGTTTACCAAATTTGGATATGAAATATTTGTCTATGGGTATGACAAATTCATACAGAGTCGCCGTAGAAGAAGGTTCCAACATGATCAGAATCGGGACGGCAATATTTGGAAAAAGAAAGTGTGACACAGAGTAAAATGGCAAAAGAGCTATCTTTTAACGATTATGCCATAGTCTCTTGCGGGACCCTCGCCCCAGAGTTGAATTATCTGAGAAAGGAGGGTTTTTTAGATGCCAAGAAAATCGCTTATACAACACCTGGCCGGCACGAGGTTCTTAAAGAACTTGAAAGCCAGTTGATACAAAAAATAAACGCCGCTAAGCAGCACTCTAAAAAAATCATAATAGTTTATGGCGGCAAATTCTGCTACGTCAACGCCGATAATCCCTACAGAACTATAGATACGATAATACAGGAGCAGGGAACTGGAATTTCAACTTCCAGAATAAATGCAACTCATTGCATGGATATGTTAGCCGATGAAAGCCAAAGAGAGCAAATATGCGGCGGCCAGAAGGTCTTGTGGCTTACGCCGGGATGGATTACCTACCGCAACCATGTCTTTCAGGACTGGGATAAAGGTAAAGCTAACGAGAATTTCCCTCAGCATACAGGTGGAGCTATTCTGTTGGATGGCATAGGCTTTTGGGATAAATATTCCAAAGGGCATCCTGAAGAAATCCTTGATTTTTCTGACTGGATGGGAATTGAAATTCGACCCCATAGAATTGCCCTGGACAGATTAAAAAATCTTCTTTCAGATTGTGTCATTTCAGATTTGCAAAAAGAGATTGCCGAACTGAAAAGCAGATTACCTGCGCATTCGCTGAAACCACATATGATACAGCAATTGGAGAATCTCGAGGAAAAACTGGAAAATGCGAAGAGAGCAAGGCAGTCTGCCAGATAAGTGGCACGATTTTCAAAAAGTGAAAAATGACTAAAGACATGGAAACATGGGAAAAAGAAAAAGGAGTTAAATTTTTAAGAAAAGCTGGACTGCAGCCCGGAAAAATAGTTCTTGATTTCGGCTGTAAAGGAGGCCATTACACCATTCCGGCAGCACTTATCGTAGGGAGCAAAGGTAGAGTTTATGCGGTGGACAAAGAACAACAAGCTCTAAAAGAGCTGCAACAAAAAGCCAAAGATAATGATTTAAAAAACATAAAGATAATAAATACTTCTGGCCAAACAGCATTGGATTTCGAAAGCGAATCAATCGATGTGATTTTATTCTATGATGTCCTTCATTATTTTGGAAGACATGACAGGAAAAAGCTCTACCAAGAAGCTCAGCGTGTCTTGCAACAAGATGGTTTACTTTCCGTTTATCCCAAGCATACCGTGGAGGATAATCCTTTACAAGAGTTCAGAGAGTTAAATTCAAATGATGTGAAGAGGGAAATCGAAAACTCAGATTTTTATTTCGAAGAGAGATATTGCGGCGCTATAAGCCATGATGACGGTCTTAATCAAGGTTGCGTTTTGAACTTTAGAAAAAATGAAGATCACAATTGTATATGACAATGACTCAAATGCCGGCTTAAAATCAGGATGGGGTTTTTCCTGCTTGATAGAAACACAGGAAAGAATTCTATTTGATACCGGCGATAGCGGCGAAAAATTGATTTACAACCTCAAACAACTAAATATTCAGCCCGAAAACATCGCTGCCGTTGTCATCTCACATAACCATTGGGATCATACCGGCGGATTAAAGGAATTTTTGAAAGTGAAAAACAACGCTCAAGTTTTTCATCCAGAATCTTTTTCAAAGTCTACAAAAATTTGTACAGGGATATACTCAACGGGAGCTCTTGGAACATTTATAAAAGAGCAATCTTTGGTAGTAAATACTGAAAAGGGAAATGTTGTTGTAACTGGCTGTGCTCATCCTGGTCTGGAAAACATCATTGAAAAGTCAAAAGAACTCGGAAAAATTTACGGTGTGGTCGGAGGCTTCCACGGATTCTCGAGATTAGAGAAACTTCAAAAAATTGAACTAATTGCCCCGTGTCATTGCACGCAGTATAAACAAGAAATAAGAGAAACGTACCCTGCCCAGTTCAGAGAAGTAAAAGCGGGTAGTATTATCGAAATTTGAAAGTGGCAAAGGCAGGATTTTAATATGCCAAGACCAAGACATTACAGGCGCGTAGCTCATTTGCCACAGGCTACATTTTATAAGCCGAGAGGCATTCCTCTATCGGTCTTGCAGCACATAATCCTAACCGTCGATGAGCTTGAAGCGATTCGCCTATCCAACCTGCAAGGCTTATATCAAGAACAGGCCGCTGAGCAAATGAATGTTTCAAGACAGACTTTCGGCAGAATCCTTGAGTCTGCCCATAAGAAAATCGCCGACGCTCTGGTAAATGGAAAGGCCCTGTCAATTGAAGGCGGCGTTGTTGAACTCGACACCACCGCGATACCTGAACCCCCCCACCGTTTTCGACATGGACATGGGGGACTAGGCCACCAGGGCCGAGGCCCACGCAGAGGACAGTAACACTACAACTCAAATCCTGCAATCTTAGCCCCACAATCAGGACAACGCGAATCTTTTATATGATTGGCTGATATATGGTAGCCGAGTCGTTCTATTAAAATACGCCCACACTTGTAGCAGAAGGTGCTTTCTGATTGCGACCCCGGCACATTACCAAGGTAAACATAACGTAAGCTAGCAGCCTTGCCTATTTCGTATGCACGCTCAAGACTGCTCATCGGCGTCGGCACAGAATCCAGAAACTTATACTGCGGATGGAATCTGCTGATATGCCAAGGGACATCAGGACCAGCATTGGTGACAATAAAATCGGCAAGCTGCTTCAATTCGTCCTGCGAATCGTTTTCTCCAGGAATTAACAACGTCGTGACCTCTAACCATATTTTTGTCTCTTTCGCGATATAGCTAATCGTATCAAGCACAGGCTGCAATCTCGCCTTACACAACCGCCTATAGTATTCGTCGCTGAACGCCTTTAGATCAACGTTTATCCCGTCAAGCCAATCCCTGGCGAAATCTATCGCCTCACGCGTCATATACCCATTGCTGACAAAGACATTCGTCAGTCCCTTTTCTTTTGCCAGCCTACCGCAGTCATTGCACAACTCCATAAACACCGTCGGCTCAGTATATGTATAAGCCATGCTCTTACAGCCGGCCCGCACTGCTGCTGCGACAATCCGCTCGGGTGCTAACGGTTCACCATCAATCCCGCCACTTTCTATCGCCGCCTGACTTATCTGCCAATTCTGACAGAACTCACAACGGAAGTTGCAGCCCATCGTGGCGATAGAAAAACTCCGGCTTCCAGGCTGAAAATGAAACAAAGGCTTTTTCTCGATTGGATCAGGATTAGCTGAACAGACCTTATCATAATTCAGCGAATACAGCGTCCCACCGATGTTCTTACGCACGCAACATCGCCCCAGCTTACCATCAGCAATAACGCACCGGTGCGCACATAAACTGCACCGCACCTTCTTATCTTCTGCCAACTCCCATAAGACAGCCTGTTTTAGATTCTCGTCCATTTGTGGCATCCGAACTCACCGATAAAATTGGCTTTACTTGCAAGGTTCAATATATAGAATGAATCGCCTGAAATCAATCAATATGATAACTTATGAATCAATTCATTTTTCTATGAGCATAGCATTTGAAGCCCAATTTAACCATTCAGAGGAGAGACTATGAAGTATCCGAACGACCAGCAACTTATCAACCTTGACGTATGTGTCCTGAATGCTCTCAGACTGTTTGCCAATCCGGAAACCGAACTTCCCAAGGTGGACTTCTCGAAGTTCAAGAGACCTCTGGTCGTTGGTAGTGGAAATGCTGCCGCCACAGGCAGGATTATCTTTGCAGGAAAAGATGCCATCTTCGCAGACGAAAGCACGTACAAAAATAAGCTCAAAAACATCACAAACATTGATGGCGCCGTACTATTCTCAGCATCTGCAAGCAAGCATGCGCCGGGAATCGCTAATGCCGTAAAAGAAATGGGAAAAAAAGTCATTCTGCTAACGTGTAATCCTGCTGCCCGAGACATGGACAACTTCGATGATGTATATGTTTTCCCACATCTGCCGGAGCCCTATACATATAACACCTCAACCTATATGGGCATGATTTTGGCAAAGACAAGAGAAAATGCTCAGCACATTCTCGATTATATCAACACAGCCATCGACGAAGCGCTGCACGAATTTTCGCCCGGATTTGACAAGTTTGATGCGTTCTTCTTGCTGGTTCCCGAGGAATTCGATCTTATAAGAATAATGCTCACAACCAAATTCGTGGAACTGTTCGGAAGACGCATCGCAAGAGATGTTTTCACAACTGAACAGGCACAACACGCCACGACACTTGTGCCCTGTGACACCGAACTATTCATTTCATTCGGCTGCGAAAACAAATGGTGGGGAAAAAACAATCTCTTTATCCCTTTGCCGAAAGATGCAGGATATGCTGCTATGATGGCGATAGGTTACTATGCCATCGGGAAAATCCAGGCCCAGAAACCGCCCTGGTTCAAAGAAAACATTGCCCACTACTGTGAAGAAGCAGCTAAATGGTTCGGAAAGCCGATGCCGGTGATAGCCTGATACTATAAAAGCCCGACTAAAAGCTTGGCCAATCAAGGGCGAAACCACATAAAATTTACACTCCGTCAATTGCAGCACATAAAAATTCTTATCGTCATTTACAGAATCTGATAAATGCCCACTGCGCTTATTCCGATACTGAAAAAGAATAGCCTATGGAAATCCCATACAACAAGGCTGTTGGAGCGAAGAAAATGGCAGTATCAGTAACATGTCGGGAGCTTGATAAAACTTATCTTAATAAGTCACACTTAGGGAATCTATCAGGCGGCTACCTTGAATTGCTTGGCCAAGGCGCTCCTCATGCAAGCAACCTGCCTGAGATAAAGCTTATGCCCAATACCGGCTCATATACATGGTCGGCACCCAACTCCCATATACACGAATACTTTTGGACCTTAAGCCTGACCGGAGAGCCAGGATGGGAGTACAAGCTGAAAAGAAAGGATGCGATCTTGGTCCAACTGATTTTCCATACAAATAATACCTCATGTCTGGTTCGCGTCCTGACAACCACTCTCAAGCCACCATTTGTTATTAAGAAAACCATGGTTGATAGACTAAAAGAAATATTAACCACAACCAAACCTGTCAGAAGTCTTGCAAAAGATGTAGCTCCTCAAGAACTCGGCACACTCGTCGACGCGATAGAAATACTGGCAGAAGATTCAGTTCCGAGGTACCATGCTTACCCGTGGTATTCGAAAATGTTCACATCTCCTGTATATGACAATACCAAGGGCGCAGAAGGCGTGGAATTTCGAATAGACAGAAAAGCGTTCAGAAACCTTGGCAATCGCATTATGGGCAGCGTTGGAATTATGATTATCAGTAAATCGAAGCCGACGAACCACACGGAACTGCCCATTAAACTGGAGGCCAGAGCAAGAGTGTCATTCAAAACGCCCTTTTCCTCAAATGGCTCCGGCAGCAAAAGCGACATCTGGATACCGCTGGAAGAAGAATTTAGAGACCAACCGCTGTTTCTTGAGCTGAATCCTACGCTTGTTGAATCCTAATAGCGCCCGAATACAAAGACCAAGATTTGCTTTTTTTATAAAAGACACACTCAAAGACCATTCAAATGGACAAACGCAAGATTGAAGAGCTTGTTAAGATAAGCAAAGATGTTATTCGTAACTGCTCGCTGGCCAACGGTGCAATAGTCGCTGCCAATCCAGGCAATTCTGAATATCCACCCGGCGTACAAGATTACGGCTATGTGTGGATCAGGGATGCAGCATACGTATGCATGGCAGCGGATCTGGTGGGATTAAAGGATATCCCCGAGAAATTTTTTGATTGGTGTCTAAATAAAGCAGAAGATTTCAAAAAAACAGGCCTATTCTGTAATGCTTACCATGTTAATGGTACTATTCACGGCACTTTAGTATCCGGCAAAGATGTAAAGGTTCCGCAAAAAACCAGAGAACGATACCTCCACATGATACATCACGCGACGCAATTCCAGCCGGACCAAAATGGTTCCTTGTTGATCGCGATAGCTCACCATATAAGACATTTCGCTATCAAGGACTCTTTTAAATTCAAAGAACTCACAGATAAAACCGCATCCGGCATTTGCAGCTCTTGGAAGGATGGTCGATTTCGTCTGCCTTACTTCGACCTCTGGGAGGAAAGATGCGTTCTTCCCACACAGAAAAGACACCATACCTACTCACTGGCCATGTGCATACGCGGACTTCGGCTGGCGATGGAGATGTTAAGCAAGCGCAAGAGTTGGCTAAGAACGGAGCAGGAAATGTCAAGCGCCTTTCACGACATTTATCGCTCAAATGCCAAGACTATTCCACGAACCTACACGGCTCAGAGAAAATTGAAAGAAAGTAGTCTGGCACGACACGACTTGCTGCCTGACACTTCATTATTAGGCGTAGTGTATCCATCTGAGATGTTGGACGCCTCGGACGGAAAGATCAGAAGAACCGTCGAACAAATTATAAGAAAAAACACAACGGATAATGGAGGGTTATTGAGATATCCCAGCGACAAATATTGCGGCGGTGTTCGCCAAGGATGGGTGAGCCTATCAGGTGCGGGGGCCTGGCCGTTGTTGAGCTTTTGGATGGCTATCTACTTTTGCCTTGCCAACGAAAAAAAAAGAGCTTTGAAGCATTTCTATTGGCCTATCCGGAGGGTAGACAGATACATTCCTGAGCAAATCTTCAAAGACCGAACGAAAAGAGCCATATCGCCGTTGGCCTGGTCGCACGCCATGTTCATAATAGCAGCTAAATTTTTAGGCTATTTATAACCACGGATTTCACAGATTGCGCTGATTTAGTTTTATGAATATAAGTACTTCATGCCCTTGGCCATAAGCTCTGGTCGAATGAAGCACCAATTTATTCGGGATCAAGTGTGCCCCACGCAATACCTATACAGCCATTATATGATGCAATCTGCTCAGCAGACTTTTTTCATAGTCTTAATCTATCCATTTAGACCTAGCAAATCTCGAGTGTCTTCTTTAGTTTTTCAATGGTGTCACGATTCTTCTGACTTTTTCTGATAACCGATGCGGCTTCGTTTCGACGGTTGAGTCTTACAAGCGTCTGAAACAGTTCGTCAGCAGCCTCAACAATTCCCCAAATATAATTGCATTTTCTATCACTCGCTATCTCAATCGCCTCACGAGCGCTGGAAGTAGCAAGATCTAAGTTTCCTTCGAGACGGTGAACTTTTGCATTCGCAATTAAAAGATCCACATGAAGAATCCTAAACCCACACTGGCCCGCAACATGTATGCCCTCTTCCAACAAAGAACCTGCTTGAGTGTAATCTCGGTTCTCCATCGCACAATGCGACTTGACTAAATGTAGAAGACATACATGTTCAGGTGACGCTGAGCGAAGGATCCAAGCCGATGCCATCTCGATGTTGGAAAGGCACTCAGCTAAACAAGCATCTTGTAAAGCTTTTTCGGCAAATAAAAGATTTAACGTTGCATTATTCTCTTTAGACCGCATCCACCCGACATTAAGCCAACCTATATGGTTTAGCATTCTTGGGAAACGGACAATTGCCGGAAATCTTGGAGTAAAGTCGCTTGAGTAAAAAGGAATCTTCGGAATACCCATAAGAAATTTTGCAGTGTTGGTTTGTTACGCTGGTAGGTTCCCAAGGAGCAGCAAAACGTTTTCCGGCTCATTCGCCATGTACCACGATAATCTCGGCACAATCTCCATGAATTCCTTTTCACTTGGCATATCACCAACACCACGACGAAAGATCCACCACCCATCATGATCAAATTGCTCTGGGAATTGCTTAAGTATACGATAGCCCCTTGCGTACTCACCTATGTTCCACCCCAAATGTTCTCCTCCGCCCAATCGCTCGTAATAAATCATTTGAGCTGCCTTTACCTGCCCAGCGGCGAGAGCGTGATAAATTAAATCCTCAAGCCTATCAAGGGATTTTGTGTCCTGAGGAAACGCGACGCCAGGCCGATCCACAAGACCAGCCAACTCACTGTAAATCGCATGATGAAGTTTCTCAGGCCGTGCGAACAATCGATAAAAATGATCACGTACGGCCGGATGTACAGTGTATTTGTTCTTGCCCTCGCGTAACACAAGATGATATTGACTCAAACTGTCGAGACACTCCAGTAGTTCGACTTCATCCATATCCTGTATGCCAACGTATTTTTCTGTGTCACTACCCACGAATACTTTCGCAAGAAGGTCTGCTGTAACACCTAATCGGAACACACAGAGACGCGATAAAACAGCCAACTCTCTTTTGGGTAAAACCTGTTCGTAAATATCGAAGATCGTTTTTAGCTTTCGAGCTTGTGGATCCTTGCCGCGGACAGAAATGTTGTGCTTCGATAGCAGATGGCTTGGGTCACCGTCAAAAAAGCGAAAAACAAGCGAACCGAGGTGATCCAGCGTGAGGGCGTGTGCGCCGTACTTGTGAATTATTTGCAGCAGCGATTGGTCGTCGCCATTTATGTCATGATTATGTAGTAGCCTTAGCGCGGAATGGTCATCGAGCTGCTCTACATTCAATGCAACATAACCGGCACCCTTCCAGCGCTCTAAATCGCTCACCGGAAATCGCGTTGTAATAATTGATTTTGTGTTACCCGTTGCAGCTGCAATTCTCTGCAAGACACCGCGAAGTAGATGGTCCTCCAGTTCTCCAAAGGCATGTCTTTCCGTATGACGGGTATACTGGATTCGCTCGAGTCCATCGAGGACTAAAAGATACTTTTCACCGCCGCTAAGGCAATCCTTCAAAATATGGAGCCAATTCGCACCCTTGATGTCGTATCGTCGCTCGCCCGCGAAATACTCGTATGCTGTTTGTAGAAACAAAGCAGAATCAGTTTCTTCATAAAAACTCCATACAAGGACGCCGTCATACATAAAGCTCTCCTCTGTTAGTAGTTTGCTTAGAAATCGTTGAAGAACCGCGGTTTTTCCTGCTCCACCCAGACCTATCAGCGAGAGCACTTTCTCCTCATTTGAATTCCAAAATTCTTCCAAACGACTTAACTCAAACTCTCGCCCAACAAATCTCGGTGCAGGCGGAAGGTCGTGGACAATTTTCGCTGGAAGTAACCTTCTATAAGTTATTTGCGTGCTTTCATTCTCATCGGGCCACTGTGGTGGCTCTATTTCTGTTCCTTTTTCAATTCCCAGATGCTCAACTAGCCAAATAAACTTATCACGCCTCGTTACTGGATCTGTGAGGTCAACAATGTTCAATCGCCGTACTGCCGGACGGATATCTTTCAACGAAAGCGGCACGATCATCACTGGCACAAGTCTGTTCTCACGAGCACTCGGGTCAGCATAAACAGTAATGGCCGTTTCGAGGGTGACCCAAGTGCTATTAATAGTCTGAGGTGATAACATGAGTACGACAAAGCGACTGGAAACAATTCCATGTTCGATCGATTCAATTATGTCTGCGCCGGGTACAATGCTGTCTTCATCAAAAAAGACGACTAAACCTTCTGAACGTAGGAGTCGAACGAATTGTCGAACCCACGGTTTCTGTTGACGATTATGGCTTACAAACACGTCGTATTTAAAGTCGTTATCATCATACCTTGTCATTATCTACTTCTCGAACCTTCCGATAAACCGCTATTAGCAAGGTGGAACAGTGAGAATCAAAAGTCCCCGCATATCCCATAGGAAGTACATCATCTCGACAAAACCGATCCTCCCCCATAAAAACTCTTTTCTGTACACCCGCTTATTTTGCTCTTTCATGGTTTCCGTAAAATATTTTAATATTACTTGATAAAACCCGCAAATAAATTCACCCCGTGAGATCATTTTTCGCATTTCGTGAAGCGTGAAGCGCATCTCGTATTTCATATATGGATTCCCGCATTCTCGGGAATAACAAAGCGGATTTTACCCAATGAGATAAATAAAAAAATCTCACCGGGTAAATGGTGGTGAGTAAACGACATTTTTTGTCGAAAAACGTGGATTTTGCTTGTTTTTTGGCGGTTTTCTAGGTAAAATATTTAGTTGACAATTTAATAGTGAATCGTGAATAGTTAAGCATGAATCGTAAATAACATATCATAAAATCCTAAGCACTTAATCCTAAAATTCAAAGTTCTTCCCCATGAGACAAGATATCTAATGTTTAAAGTCCAAAATTCTCTCCGCAGGATGCCTAATGGCAAAAAAATAACCGTAAGGAAGCTTTTTCGTTGTTTTCAGATGAAAAACACGAGATACGAACGACGAGATGCGAGCGACGGGAGAATCGTTCGACAAATTCACCTTTTTATGCAAAACAAAGCCAATTTCGGCTGAGCCCGAAATGACGTAAGCTCTTTGAAAACAACATAATATGACGAATTTGGAGACTCGACGGCGGGGAAAAACAAAGCCAATACAAAGCCAATTTTTTCACTGCTGAGAACGCTGGGTGCGCAGAGAAAAAGTAGTATTTATGAAAGTGTTTGCTTAGTACAACCTCTGTCATTCTTCTCCGCGTTCTTTGCGATCTCCGTGGTTAATGCTGTATTAAACAATCGGCCAGAATCTTAATCGGGTGGGTAACGGTGCAATCGCTGATGTGCTCAATCTGCATTTTACACGCGGCGCATTCGGTCAGGACAACTTTTCCGGGATTTGCTTCTAATGCTTTTCTAAGGCTCTCGGATATTTTCGTTGATAAATCATAATTCTTCTTCTGCATTCCGAACGTGCCTGCTAAACCGCAACAGCCAGCACCAAGGTTAACAACTTTCACTCCAAAATGGTTTTGGAGCAATTCAATCGTAGCTGTATCTTCGCCAACAGCACATAAATGGCATGGCAAATGATATACAAATTCCTCCACTACCGACTTCATCGGTGGCTTCAACTTACCCTGCCTATGCAGGTCCAACAGATAATTCATCAATTCATAAGTGTTCTGCGAGACAAGCTTTTCATCCTCACCCGCCACAAAATGCCTTAGCTCCTCTCTCAGACACAAAGCAGCACTCGGTTCGGAACAGATTATCTTGTAGCCCTGGCGCACGGCTTCAGTCAAGTGCCGCACATTATATGACAAATCCTTCCTCGCCCTTTTCACATCGCCATAGACGACAGCCGGCAATGGCGCCGGTTGCTGCTTCGGTAAAACAACTTCAATATTGTTGTGCCTTAAGACATCAACAACAGCAAATCCCAACTCATGGTCGTTGAAGTTTGCGTACGTATCCACAAAATATACGACCTTATCAACAGGCTTTTTTATCGGCTTGGAAGCAGCCAAATATTTGCGCCCGACTTTCAAAAACGACCTGCGCCTAAAAGCCGGCATTTTTCTGCGTCGGTCGATGCCCGTAAATTTTTCCAGCAGCCAGGCAGAACCCGGCAGGCGCATAACGATATTAGAAATGGGCGCAAAAAAGCTGCCGAGCGCACTAAGATAGCGATTGTAACTCAGCACAGATTCCGCTCGCCGCAATCTGCGTTTCTTAACGTATTCTGCGCGGGCTACGGTCATCAATTTAGAAATATCCACACCTGAAGGACACTGGAACTGGCAGGCTTTACAGTTGATACACAAATCCAGGAACTCTCTAAACTGTGGCGATTCAAAATCCTCATCGCTCATTTGACCTGTCGCCCAGAAGTTTAGAATGTTAGCTTTTGCACGTGAGCTGCCCATCTCTTCGCCCAAAGCGCGAAACACCGGACACATTCGCAAATCAGACTCTCTGCTAAGACACAGCCCGCACCCATAACACTGCTCGAGTTCCAGCTCAAGCTCATCTTCCTCAAATATCAAGTCACTCTTCGCTCGCTCCGGCAGGATCCTCTTTTCCCTTCGTAGGTTCTTGACCATAATATCCGGATCGTCATTTATGATTTTGCCGGGGTTCATCACGCCTTTTGGATCGAATATATTCTTTATACTTTGCAGCACCTCATAACACTTATCCCCATACTGCTGGCGGATAAACGCTGCTCTCACCAATCCATCTGCGTGCTCACCGCTGATTGAACCGCCCAAAGACCAGGCAAGCGAAAAAACCTCGTTCGCAATAACCCTCATCTTTTCAACATCAGCCGGGTCACCCAAATCCAGATAAGGCCTCAAATGCAGTTCACCGTCGCCCGCATGGCCATAGAAAGACATGGAGATGTCATATTTTTTCTCAATTTTCTTTAGACCGACAATGTATTCGCCCAGCTTGATGTGATCGACTGAAACATCCTCCATGAACTCCGCTGGATGTTTTCTGCTTCTTTTTCTATAGAGTAACGGCCCGGCATCCTTGCGCAACTTCCATAATCGCGCCTGCCCCTTAGGCTCGGTTACTATCCTTCGCTCACTCGCCAGCTTGCCGACTGCTTCATTTGTGCTCTCTATTCTTTCTTTTACTTTGTCCTGTGTATCACCGGTATGTTCAACTAACAGAATCGCTGCGGCACCGGTCAGTAAAATGTCACGATATTGGGGTAAAGCGTCCAGCGCAAGGTCAATCAGAGTCCTATCCATCAGCTCACATGCAGACGCGCCGCTCTCGACAATAAGCGGAACCGCCCGCGCCATCTTCTCAAGAGAATCAAATTCAATTTGTAATAATCCTTTCGCCACAGGCAACGGCACGGTCTGCAGCATTATCTTAGTAAAGATTGCAAGCGTGCCCTCGGAGCCTGCCAATAAACGCGCCAAGTCTATCCTGCCATCGTGTGAAATGCCTGCGATGTTGTATCCACTTCGATTCCGGCTGGTCTTTGGCAAAGACTTAGCTATTATCGCCTCATTTTCCACAAGAACGGACGTACATTTCTTTGCAATTGAACCAACCTCGTCGTCCTGTGCTTGCTTTACACTAAAATCATTTTTGAATTCAACTAGGCCGCCGTCGGCCAAAATTCCTTCGACACTGACAACATAGTCGCCAATATGGCCGTACACAAGCGAGTGCATGCCGGTAGCATTATTAGCAACACAACCGCCGACTGTTGCTCGATTAGAGCTGGAAGGGTCCGGCCCAATCCGTCGGCCGAAGTCTGCCAGACGTTCATTCAGGTCATCAAGCACTACACCCGGCTCGCACACAACGATAGCTCCGTTATCAGCAACATTAATAATCCTTCTCATGTACTGTGTCATATCGAAGACAATACCACTGCACAGCGACTCCCCCGCCAGACCGCTGCCGGCTCCGCGCGCAGCAACCGGAACACCGTTCGCGGCAGCATAGTTGATAACGGCAACAATATCGTTAGCGTCATGCGGAGCAACGACACATTGGGGTACTATCCTGTAAATGCTCGCATCGGTGCTATAGGCGGCTCTGTGCAGCACATCGGCAAAAACATCACCTCGAACAACCTTTGCCAGGTCATCTGCAACTTGTGATGGTCCAGTGTTCATTATTTTGTTTCTGTGCCTCACGCTCTTGTGCTCTTATGCGCTTGTGTCCTTGGGCCTATTGCTGGAAATCACGAGGCAGAAACTGGGCTTGGGAAATGGCTCCGCTCATTCTCAGGACTGCAAGGTCATCCTCACTTACCTGTCCATTAATGAATTGTTGAACAACAGGATGGGGATGGTTACGAATATGATCCGCGTCACCATCGGCAATAATCTTGCCGTTATGCAGCATAATTATGCGGTCTGCAATCTTGTATGCGCTTACCATGTCATGGGTAACAACAATCGTCGTTACACCCAGCTCTCTTTGCAACTTCAGGATAAGCTCGTTGATTATATCCGCACGAATAGGGTCCAGACCTGTGGTCGGCTCATCATATAAAATAATTTCCGGATTCAGCGCGATCGCCCGTGCCAACGCCACTCTCTTCTTTTGGCCACCGGAGAGTTTGGCCGGATAGTAGTTCTGAAATCCATCGAGACCGACCATCGCCAGTTTGGTCTTGATAAGTTCTTCTACCTGCCTCCAGTCTGTTATTTCGTAGTGCTGTTTTATCGGAAAAATGATGTTTTCCGCAACGCTAAGACTGTCGAACAACGCTCCTCCCTGGAAAAGAAAACCATAGTGAGTTCGTATTTTATTCAGTTCACCTTCGTTTAGATTGTCAATTCGCTGCTTTTTGAAATAGACTTCGCCCGAAGTCGGCCTCAACAGAACGATGAGATGCTTTATCAAGACGGTCTTACCGCAGCCGCTCGGCCCAATTACAACAGTCGTCTTACCTTTCTCTATTGAAAGAGTAATATCATCCAGAACAAGATTGGACCCGAACTTCTTCGTCAAGTTCTTAATCCTGAGAACGCCGTTACTACCACTAACTTGCGATTTGTCTTTCGGATTCTCTTCTGCCACTTGTTACTCTCTCATCTGGAGGTTAAGGGCCCTGAATTCTCAGCCAACCAGGCTTCTAAACGGCCAAAAAGTATTGTAAATGGCTTTGAAAATAACCGCCAGTGCAAAGTCCAGCGCCAATATCGAGATAAAACTTGCCACAAATGCTTCTGTACATGCCTGACCGACGCCGTGCGCACCCTCTTTGCAGGTAAAGCCCTTGTAACAACTAATAACAGCAATAGCTCCCCCGAAGAAAAATCCCTTCACAACTCCAACCGACAAATCCCACAGCTCAACTCCATACGCACTAAACGTCCAGTATGCACTGGCATTAATCCCCAGTTGCAGAACGCTAACGAAATAGCCGCCAATAATGCCCATCAAATCAGCGTAGATGATAAGAAAAGGCGTAAGCAGCAAAGACGCCAGAAGCCGCGGCGCAACCAGATACCATATTGGGTCTGTGCCCATACTCCTGACCGCGTCGATTTGTTCGGTGACATTCATCGTTCCTAACTCAGCGGTTAAAGCCCCTCCAATCCGCCCTGCCAACATAACCGCAGCGAGTACCGGTCCTAATTCTTTTACTACTGAAATGTTTATCAGAACACCTAAGTGCTCTTCGAGCCCCATACCGGCGAGCTGATCGTACGCCTGTACCGCTAACGTCATGCCGACAAACGCCCCCGTTATCATAATGACAGGAACGCTGCGCACTCCGATTATGTGCATTTGCGTCCATATCAGCGGATACGTTCGGCTTCTGGCGCAGCTCCGCGCCGAGGTAACAAGTGTCTGCCAGAAAAATCTTCCAAACCGTCCAGCGTTACCTATGTCTTGTATAGATTTGGCCCCGAGCGCCGCAAGTCTGGTTCCAACTGCCGTGTTCATAGTCTGCCTCCAATAAGCCATTGTCAGTCTGACTACATACGAATATCCATTCGCAATTCAATGAACAATTGTAGATAATCGCCGATGAGTAATCAACAATCAATTGAAGGTCTCTTGGCCTACCTTAACTAAACGTGACCCATTAGCTCCAGATTTCTGGCGATCAAGTCTATCCTCTGAGAAACACAGAAAGAGGAACGCAAACCATCTTCGGGCGTGTTTATCACATAATCCAACAGCTTCTCTACGGTACCGATAGCAACATGCATGCGCGTATCGGATGAGCCGTAGTAGATGAAAAGCTCACCATTATCTCGGGCTACCCAGCCGTTGCTGAAGACTACGTTCGAGACATCGCCGATGCGTTCATCCCCTTGTGGCGCTAACAAATAACCTCCCGGAGTATGTGTGACCTTCCAAGGCTCATCGAGATTTGTCAAAAAGGCGTAAAGAACGTATCGCAGGCCAGCGGCGCACGCCCGCACGCCGTGGGCCAGTTGCAGCCAGCCTTGGTCGGTCTTGATAGGTGCGGGTCCCAGCCCATTTTTGACCTCCTTTATAGTGTGGTACATTCGGTCATCGACAATTTCTTCGTGGTCGATGATGGCGTGTTCTATATCCTCCGCAAGTCCCCAGCCAATTCCACCACCGGAACCGGCCTCAATGAAACCTTCCTGTGGGCGCGTGTAAAAGGCATACCTGCCCTCAACGAACTCAGGATGCAGAACAACATTTCGCTGCTGTTGAGAATTGGTCTTCAGATCATCGAGCCTCTCCCACTTCTTGAGGTCCTTCGTGCGTGCGATACCACACTTTGCAATCGCCGACGACAAGTCACCTCTCGGGGCGTTGGGGTCTTTTCTTTCCGTGCAGAACAGTCCGTAAATCCAGCCGTCTTGATGCTTCGTCAGTCGCATGTCGTAAACATTAACATCCGGCTCGTCTGTCTCAGGCATCTTAATCGGATAATCCCAGAACCGAAAATTGTCGATGCCGTTTTTGCTTTCGGCCACAGCGAAGAAGCTCTTGCGGTCGTATCCCTCCACACGAGCTACGAGGCATATCTTGCCGTCCAACTCGATCGCTCCGGCGTTGAAGGCGCTGTTGATACCCATTCGCGTCATCAGGTGCGGATTGGCCTTTGGGTTCAGATCATATCTCCAGAAAATTGGCGTATGCTCAGCCGTCAAAACAGGATATTTGTACCGGTCAAGGATACCATTCCCGCCTTCGATTCTAACGTTGCTGCGCTTGATTAGCTTTTCATGATCGTCGAAAAGAGACTTTACTTCTCTTTCAAATGCTTCTTTTTTCATGCGCCTTGACCACCTTTTTTAATAACTTGCAGTCTTTTGATCGTCTCCAGACAGGCCCTGCTATTGTGATATGGGCATTTCCATTCTGATACCTTGGGCTCCTGTAGATCGGGTGTACCATCGCGGGCCACACGCCAGAACCATTCGCCATGCGTTCGATCGATGATGCGCTGCTGGACAAATTCCCAACACTCCAAAGCGGCTCTAAAGAAATCTTCTTGACCGGAGAGTTGGTAGGCATTCAGAAATCCGACAACAGCCTCGGCCTGGGTCCACCACTCTTTATTTGCATCGATGACTTTCCCATCTTTTTCCTCATAGAAAAGTCCACCATCATCATCGAGTCCCTGTTCGTACACAGCCTCCGCCATCTTAAGGGCAATGTCTTTAACCTCATGGACTAATTCCGGTTGATCAAGGAGTTCTGCCGCTTCACAAAGCAGCCAACTACCCTCAACATCATGACCAAATGAGATTATATCCTTGGTCGAATGCCACTGTTCATCGAAGAACAACTTGAAATGAAAGCTCTCTGAGTTGATGATATGTTTTTGGAAAATATCAATAAGCTCTTCCAATCTCGTCCTTAGCTTTTCGTCTTTCCAGGCACGATACAGGTTTGTATATGCCTCAAGCAGATGAAGATGCGTATTCATAGTTTTTTTCTCTTGTGCATCGCCGGTTGCCAGCATTGCCTTTTCAGCGGCTGACCAATCTCGGTCGAACGTCTCAAAGTAGCCTTTGTTCGCATCATCGTGACAGTGCTTCTCGATCAGGTAAAAAAGCTCCTTTGCCTTCTCGATCGCAGCGCTGTCTCCGGTAGCAAGGTAATACTCCGATAGGCCATAAATAAGAAACGACTGACCGTACAACTCTTTGCTGTCATCCATCGCTTTACCCCTGTGGTCGAGCAACCAACACGCACCCCCATACTGCTTGTCCACAAAGTTCTGCATCAGATAATCAAAGGAACGCTTGGCCATCTCAAAATATTCGTCGTTTTTATCAAGTCGGTAGGCTGCTGAGAACGTCTACAAAATCCGGGCATTTAGCACCAGCCCCTTCGGAGCATCCTTCACGATGGTCCTGTCGTTAGACATCCTGCCGATAAAGCCGCCATACTCATCGTCCAGGCAGTACCTTATCCAAAAAGGGAGAATGTCCTGTTCTAATTCATTTTGTGCGCTTCTTAAGAAACTGTCGATTTGACCTTTATCTATCATTGCCTTTGTTCCTCCGAAAAATTCAGTTGAGTGTTCGGGATTCAAAGGTCGGGGATCAGAGGTCGGGGATTCTTGAGCCAAAACTTCTCGGCATAGAAGCAAAATGATTACAAAATAAATTATTCTGCCCATCGCATAACCTCACTTATCTTACTCGATGCTTGATTCTCAATACTCGTCAAGTATCCAGTATCGAGTATCTATTATCGAGAATTTATCACTCAGGCCTCTGCCCAGATAATAAGGCATGTTACTCACATCATTCTCCATTTTATACGTTTATTCAATGGTCAATATATTATATTTCTTCGCCACTGAATCCGGCTACAAGATGGAATCATCCTAACGATACGACTCTGTGGTTCCTTTTAGCCGTCCGAAACAGACGATATTCGGAACCATTTTTTTCTCTGTGCTTCTTGCATGAGCGCAATCAAGTCAGCCTTTGGAATCAAAAGACAGAACTGACCCCATACCCATTTTCCTCTCGATCTTTGCTTGATACCAATCATGTAGTACCCAAATCGAAACTCGATCCGATCCTCCTCAACGAATCTCATCTTCTGAAGCACAATGATCTTTCTCTTGCTGTTGCTCTGTTTTCGTATGATCTCGCCCTCGATTCGGAAATGCCTAATCTGTCCGTTAATCGCTCTGATTCTACGTATTTTCCCAATATTATTTGGTAATGGAGGCCATTCTGCGGGCAGTTGGACATTCGCCAAGAATCGGTCTCCTTTACGAGTCAGGTGCGATCCCATTTTCTTCTCTCCAACTATGGATTATATGATTTCCGCATCTCCATTCTTTCGGTTGCGCTCAAGACAGGTCTCTCGACTCTTCGACGTTGCTCAGAGCAGGCTGTGCTCTGCCGTGAGGTGTCCATGCGGTGTGGCTGGCGCTACTGCGGACAAACATCCTACCATGCTTGCCAAACACGTCAAATGGAAATTAGAATAGCAACAAAATAGCTATAAGATGGATTATTATGTTCATTGTATAGCCTCACTTATCTGAGATTGTTTTGAATTTTATTTGTACTGAATCTAAACTGCCACTCTGACCTGCAAATGCTAATGTTCTTGCGTAATTTGTAGAGGACTTCAGCCATGATGTGTCCACCCAAAAAAAGACTCCCTTCTCACCGCGAAGATTACCTGACCGGCGATTAACGTGGACAAGGTCCTTGTCACCTGATGCCTCCTATCTCTCACTTAGGCCACCGTTAACAGAAACAAAAGAGTTGCTCCTATTGGCAGTGTTTGTTCGTACGATATTGTTTTTCTCTTTGGCATATCGCCTTCTCCTGATTCTGAAAGGGACAATTTGGTCAAATATTATCTACCGAGGTTAAATGGAGCAAATATATTTATGGGGCCTAAATATGAAAACTGGACCGGCGCTGCGATAAATCGAGGATAGGATATTACAGCGGTATATTTCGTTAAGCTACCCGTTATAGCGTGTTACTATATCCAAATGTATACCCACCAGATGGCTGGTCCTACACACGCCGGAACTTCAGAAATATGCTATAACAAAGAGAAAATTTTGCCATAATCTATCAAAAGTCAACATAGATTTTGTTGTAAAAAATTAGGATATCGCTATTCTAATTCCTTTATCTTATTCACTGAGAATTGAACCGCTAATTAAGGAAGACACAAATGCTGCGAAACGAACCATTAGATCCTTTCATGCCGAATTGCTTCTTTGGGATGATTATCCCTTTGTGTATCTGTTTGTGTGCTTTCGCAGGTAATAATGACATCGATGAACGAGTTGAGTCACTTCTGGCCAGGATGAACCTCACTGAAAAGATTGGCCAGATGGTTCAAATCAACGCCTTTAATGGAAAGATTCCAGAAGAGCTAAAACAGCGCCTCAGACAAGGTAGAATAAGCTCCATGTTAAATGAGATCGATCCGCAAACCAGCCTGGAGATACAGCGAATAGCCGTCGAAGAAAGCCGTTTGGGAATCCCCCTAATAATGGCCAGGGATGTCATCCATGGATTTCGTACGATTTTTCCAATTCCACTGGCCCAGGCTGCCGCCTGGGAACCGGAGCTTGTGACAACCTGCGCGCAGATTGCGGCCGAGGAAGCGGCATCGGCTGGTTTCCACTGGACGTTCACACCCATGATGGATATCGCTCGCGATCCAAGGTGGGGACGAATCGCAGAGGGTTTCGGCGAGGACCCTTATCTTGCCAGCGCTTTGGCCGTAGCGATGGTGCGTGGTTTTCAGAGCAAAGACCTGTCGGCACCCAATACAATTGCCGCCTGCGCTAAGCATTTCACGGGCTATGGTGCCGCCGAAGGCGGTCGTGACTATGACACTGCCAACATTCCTGAAGGCCTGCTGCGGGACGTATATCTGCCGCCTTTCAAAGCAGCAGTGGAGGCAGGTGTCGCGACGATTATGACCTCATTCAATGAGATTAACGGCGTACCCTCATCTGGTAATCCACATCTTCTGAGGCGCATCTTGCGCGACGAATGGGGGTTTCAAGGATTCGTCGTTAGCGATTGGGATTCAATGGCTGAGATGATAAACCATGGGTTCTGTTCCGATCTGAAAGACGTTGCCCACAAGGCAATCATAGCGGGCGTGGATATGGAGATGCATAGCACAGCCTATGTCGACCATCTGGAAGAACTAATCAAAGCGGGTGTAATCCCTGAGGAGCTTGTGGATAATGCCGTCAGAAACATCCTGCGCATCAAATTCAAGCTTGGTTTATTCGAAAAACCATCGCCGTATTCCGCAAAGTTGTCGCCAAAGCCCAGCAAAAGAGCCCTTGAACTGGCAAAAACCATGGCGTTAAAGAGCATTGTACTTTTAAAAAATGAAAACAGATTGCTGCCACTTTCGAAGGACATCAAGTCAGTCGCCGTCATTGGACCAATGGCGGATGATCCCTACGAAGTATTGGGCACCTGGAACCGAGACGGCAAAGTTGAGGATACTGTGACCCCGCTTGCAGCGATCAAACAATTGCTTGGTGAATCCACCAAAGTGAACTATGTCGCAGGTTTACCCTATTCCCGCAGCCGCGACAAGAACGGCTTTGCCAAGGCCGTGGAACAGGCGCAGAAGTCAGACGTTGCACTGATATTTGTTGGTGAGGAAGCCATACTCTCCGGCGAAGGGCACAGTCGAGCGTATCTAAACCTGCCCGGTGCACAAGATGAGCTTATTACCGAAATCGCAAAAACCCGCAAGCCGATTGTTCTAATCATTTTGGCTGGCCGGCCTTTGACCATCGGCGAGATCTCTGAGAAAGCCCAGGCAGTTCTTTATGCCTGGCATCCGGGTACAATGTGCGGACCGGCAATCGCTGATCTGATTTTCGGAATCGAATCGCCGTCTGGCAAACTGCCTGTCACCTTCCCCAAAGCAGAGGGGCAAATCCCTGTTTACTACGCTCATAAGAACACCGGCCGACCCCCGCACACACGCAAGCTAATAATGATAGATGACATTCCGCTTCGCGCTTTTCAAAGCTCGCCCGGCGATGCTGCCCGATATCTGGATATCGGCTATCAGCCGCTCTATCCGTTTGGTTATGGTCTGTCATATACGGAATTTGAATACGCGAATTTGCGGCTATCTTCGCAGCACGTCAAAATCGGCCAGAGCGTAAAGGTATCCATCGACCTGACAAATGCTGGTGAAACGGAAGCGGAAGAAATCGTACAATTATATGTGCGGGATCTGGTAGCCAGCTTAACTCGTCCCGTTAAAGAACTCAAAGGCTTCCAGAAGGTTCGGTTGAAACCTAAACAGACCAAGACCATAACCTTCGATTTATCCAGCAACACCCTTGGATTTCACAATAAGGATATGAAATATGTTGTGGAGCCGGGCAAGTTTCATCTATGGGTTGGTGGCAACTCACGATCCGGATTGATAACAGAGTTTGAATTGGTCGAATAATACGCATCATATAAATTAGATGCGCTCCATATTAAGCCCCAAATTTATTTGGGAGTTATAAATCGCTCTCATTTGAGCACAATGCAGTTAACTATGCCATGCTATGAATCATTGCATGGTGAAGACTATCTGTATGGATTCAGACGCACTAAGATCAATACCTCGCTTTCCAGGAGAACAACCTGCTCGCCAGGATATCAAGCGTACAATATCGCGTCTGCGAGCTCATGAACCTCCGACATGGCAAATGAGCTTCCGTCGATTAGCACAACAATAATAGATTTGTCATTGCCCCCTGCATAGACGTCTGAGGAAGTTTACCTGATTTGTAGGTAATCCTATAACATAGCTATCGCCCTTGTACGGTGACGCAATGGACACACTTTTCCCCCTCAAAAGGAACACACCATTTTTATTGACTGTTTTAACAAGCATGTTTAAATACAACAGCCACTATGGAGAAAATTTGACGTAGAATAAATAAATGGACAAATGCGCACAAATCTCATAACATCATGACCAAATTTGAAGCGAAGTGACTGACATGAATTTATAGGAGTAAAATATGCATTCTGAAACACAAAAAATCTCCATTAAGGAGAAAATCGGTTACAGTGTGGGTGATACAGCATCGAATCTGTTTTTTCAAACCTTCATATATTATATGCTTTTCTTTTATACGGATGTTTTTGGCATCACTGCCAAAGCGGCGGGAACTATGTTTTTGGTTACCAAGATCTGGGATGCCATTAATGATCCTATGATGGGTATGATTGCAGACCGAACCAACACCAGATGGGGAAAATTCCGGCCCTATTTAATTTGGGGTGCCATACCATTCGGTGTACTTGGAGTATTAGCCTTTACAACACCCGAACTCAACGATACCGGTAAGCTTATATACGCTTACATCACATATACATTTCTGATGATGGCATATACGGCTATTAATGTACCATATTCTGCAATAATGGGTGTCATGACATCAAATTCTCATGAACGTACAACGGTATCCTCTTTCCGATTCATAGCTGTTTTTGCCGCACTGCTCTTCGTCCAATACTTCATCCCAACAATGACCGATGGTGCAGAGATTCCAACTAAGAGCTGGCAATTGACCATGACCATCGTTTCCGGATTAGCGGTTGTTCTTTTTGTAATTGCTTTCTTTTCGAGTAAAGAACGCGTTCAACCTCCAAAGGGACAAAAAACCCCAATCAAGCAGGATCTTGCCGATTTGATTTCTAATAGGCCCTGGGTATTTGTCGGTGTCGCAACCGTCTTCCAGCTTATATTCATTTGTATGCGAGGTGGAAGTACGTTTTACTATTTCACGTATTTTGTAAAAGACCAGGAGATAACTTTGCTTGGAAAAGTCTTTGATTTGTCCTATTCAAAGTTATTCTCTTTATTCACGATGTCAGGGACTGCCTTTACAATTCTCGGAGTCGTCCTGACAACACGTATTAGTAAAGCCTTCGGCAAGTCAATAACTTATGCAGTCTCTTTGGGTATAGCCGGTATAACCGCAGGACTCTTCATTTTCTTAGGCCCACAAAGTCTCGCTCTTATGTTTATTCTCAATCTTATTACATCGTTTGCGGTCGGGCCCGTATCTGTTCTGCAGTGGGCCATCTATGCTGATACGGCCGATTATTCGGAATGGAAAAAGGGACGCCGGGCTACCGGGCTTGTGATGTCAGCCTCACTTTTCGCGCTGAAGCTTGGAATCGCCCTGGGAGCTGCAGCTAATGCTTGGATACTGGCAGCTTATGGTTATCAGCCTAATGTTGAGCAGACTGCAAATGGATTGTTAGGCATACGTATGGTTATGAGTGTTTATCCGGCTATTTTCGCCATGATCGGCATGGTTCTCATGTTCTTCTATCCATTAAAAAAACAGTTGATGGCACAGGTTGAGACCGAGCTGGTTGAACGTCGTAAACAAGCTAAAGACGATTAAAAGTTGATGAGGTGATGATTGTGGTGACAAAAAAACTGTTGATTGTAATTTTTTTGCCTTTGACCGCATCATGGTCTATTGCCATAAGCTCCGAAGGCTCTGATAAACCTGCTCTTAGAGATGTGTTCGCAGAGCATTTCCTGATCGGCGGCGCTTTTAACCGTAATCTGGTCTCGGGCGAAGACCCTAATGCTGCTGCCATCGCGATAAAGCACTTCGATACTGCAACATCAGAAAATGACATGAAGTGGTCCCTCATCCACCCTCAGCCGGACCAATATAATTGGGAACCAGCCGATCGTTTTGTGGATTTCGCCGAAAAGAACAATATGGTTCCTATCGGACACTGCCTCATCTGGCACGCTCAGGTCCCTCGCTGGACATTTCGTGACGATTCCGGAAATCTATTAACACGTGAAGCGCTGCTTGCCAGAATGAAGGACCATATTATGTCCGTTGTCGGTCGTTACAAAGGCCGTGTTAAAGGCTGGGATGTGGTAAACGAAGCGCTGAGAAATGACGGCACGTTACGCAAAAGCCGATGGGTGCAAATAATTAGCGAAGGTTCGGAGGAAAAGGAGTATGATTTCATCGCCAAAGCGTTCGAATACGCCCACCAGGCTGATCCCAATGCAGAATTATACTACAACGATTACAGCCTCGATACGGAAAAGGAAAAGTGCAACGGCGCGGTAGAAATCGTGAAATACCTCAAATCCAAAGGACTCCGAATCGATGGTGTTGGTATCCAGATGCACAGCGGTTTGGATTATCCTGATAAGGAATCCCTTGAGTATAGCATCACCGCTTTGGCAGCAACCGGCGTTAAGGTCATGATTACCGAGCTGGATATCAGGACGCGGACTCGCGGATACAGGGGAGCGGATATCAGTAGGATTAATAGGCAAAGTACGTCTGATTCCAATGCCGTCGACGACGAGACACAGCAAAAGCTTGCTCAAAAGTACGCTGAGCTCTTCTCGGTTTTTCTCAAACACAAGAACGATATCTCCCGCGTTACCTTCTGGGGCGTTTATGATGCAACATCATGGATCGGAGGTTCTCCTCTGTTGTTTGATCGAAACTACCAACCCAAACAGGCTTTTGATGCAGTAATTGAAACAACCCAGTAGAGGAATTTTTTTAGTTTAAAAACTCTGATATGTAATACCTCAAAATTTGAAGGAGAATATCATGCAGCTTCTAGTAGTATTTTGTTTATCCATTTCCTTACTCGTTGGTGGTTCAGTTGAAAATACCAAAACTTATCAGAACCCCGTTATTAGTGGGTTTTATCCCGACCCAAGTATCTGCCGAGTGGGTGACGACTATTACACAGTGCACAGCACCTTCGAGTATTTTCCGGGCGTTCCCATCTTCCACAGTAAGGATTTAGTGCATTGGCGGCAAATCGGATATTGCCTTACCCGCAAAAGCCAGTTGAACCTCGACAGAGTTCGGGCTTCGGGTGGTATTTATGCACCGACGATTCGTTACCACGAGGGCACCTTTTATATGATAACTACCTGTGTGGATTGCGACGGAAATTTTTACGTTACCGCAAAAGACCCCGCAGGCCCCTGGTCGGAGCCGATTTGGATGAATGACGGCGGCGGTATTGACCCTTCACTGTTTTTTGATGACGATGGCACGGTCTATTACCACCGACAGGAAGGCGGACGCCACGGCTGCACTGCTCAAACAACGCTCAATCTCAAAACCGGCAAACTCGACGAAGGACCATTGAAGGAAATATGGCGCGGCACGGGCGGCATCTGGCCCGAAGGGCCGCATTTATATAAAATCGACAGCAAATATTATCTGATGATTTCAGAGGGTGGGACAAGCTATGGCCATATGGTCACCGTCGCCCGCAGCGATTCGCCGTGGGGACCGTTCGAATCAAATCCGAATAATCCTATCCTTACACATCGTGGTCTCGATGACAATTCGATCCGCGCTGTCGGACATGCAGACCTTGTTGAGACTCCCGACGGCTGGTGGCTGGTCTGTCTGGGAATCCGACCACAGGGAGGTCGGTTCCATCACATCGGCCGTGAGACCTTTCTGGCACCGGTTGTCTTTAACGAAGACGGCTGGCCGGTGGTTAATAAAACCGGCACAATTGACTTAGTAATGCCCGCGCCGAAACTAAAACAACATATCTGGCCGAAAGAACCAGCAAGGGACAACTTCGATAGTAAAACATTGGCGTTGAAGTGGAATTATTTGAGAAATCCTAACAAGGGCGATTATTCGCTCACAGAGCGTCCCGGTTTCCTGAGACTCAATGGCTCTGCAATAACTATGAGCGACAAGGATTCACCCGCCTTTGTTGGACAAAGGCAGACTGATTTCAATTGTGTCGCTTCAATTATGCTTGAATTCGACCCCGATAGTGAAAATGAGGAGGCCGGTCTTGTAGCCCGACAAGATGATAGACATCATTACGAAATCGCGGTAACGCTGAAGGACGGTAAGCGCCAGGTTCTTTTCAGGAAAGTCGTCAAAGGCGAAATAGTCGAACCCGTTCAATACGCAGATATCCAGCCAGGCCCAATCATATTGTCGGTCAAGGCAATGCCGCTATCTTATGAATTTTCCTGTCAGTCTGCAAACGGCTCCCGACAGGTATTGGGCACAGCGTTGACGAAAGACTTGTCCATTGAAACGATAGGTTTTGACTACGGGATGTGTTTTACCGGCGTGTATTTTGGAATGTACGCCAGTGGCAACGGCCAAAAGTGCACGAGCCCGGCGGATTTTGACTGGTTTGAGTACATCTCCACCGAAGTTGGTCTTTGATGCCAATTAGGCAATGGAAATGCTCAAGATTTTAATCGATAAAAACTTGCTCTTTTGAAAAGAGTTCAGAATGTCATTTCGAGCGAGCCGAAGGTGAGTCGAGAAATCTGTTTTTGGGTAGATTTCTCCACTTCGCGTCCTTAAGGGTCGCTTCGGTCGAAATGACGGTGGGGTTTTTAAACAGAGCATACGTCAAAAAATAAGGAGGAAAATTAGTTGAACAACAATGAAACAAAACAAGACAAAACCGCCGCTGCAACTGATGCCGAACGCACTGACGAACCGGCTTTGAAAGACGTGTTTAAGGACGACTTTCATATTGGTGCTGCCCTCAGTTTGAATCAGATTTCCGGCAATGATCCAGACGCCATGGCCCTTGTGGAAAAACACTTTAACAGCATCACGCCGGAAAATATTCTAAAATGGGAAGAGGTTCATCCGGAGCCGAACAGATATAATTTCGAGCCGGCGGACCGTTATGTGGCTTTTGGCCAGAAGAACAAAATGTTTGTAGTCGGTCACACTCTCGTCTGGTTTTATCAGACGCCGGATTGGGTGTTCCAGGATGAATCAGGTAAACCTTTGGGCCGCGAGGCGTTGCTTGAACGAATGAAAGAGCACATCTTCACCGTGATGGGTCGCTACAAAGGCCGAATCCACGGCTGGGACGTCGTCAACGAAGCAATTGCAGCGGACGGCAGCTTCAGAAAATGCAAATGGCTCGAAACTATCGGCGAAGACTACGTGCTCAAGGCCTTTGAATACGCCCGCCAGGCCGACCCTAATGCTCAGCTCTATTACAATGAATACGATCTTGTGAAGCAGCCCAAATGCGAAGCTGTCATTCGGCTGATCCGCGACCTGCAGTTAAAAGGCGTCCGCATAGACGGCCTTGGCATACAGGGACACTGGTTCCTGGACTATCCGAGTATCGAGGAGCTTGAGACCGCCATCCAGGCTCTTTCCAAATTAGGCATCAAGCTAATGGTCACAGAGATGGACGTAGGCGTACTTCCTTTTTATCCTGTCGATTCTAAGTTAGTGGACCTCTCCTCCTTTGATACTGCAACGCAGAAAAAGTACAACCCATACCCGGATGGCCTGCCGGATTCTGTTCAAAAAGAGCTGGCCAATCGATATGCTGAATTGTTTCCGCTGTTTCATAGGCATCGTAATACGGTTGGTCGAGTAACATTTTGGGCCGTTCACGACGGCCAATCATGGCGCAGCTACATGCCCATAAGTGGAAGGGCCGACTATCCTATGTTGTTTGACCGTCACTGTAAACCAAAGCCAGCCTTTTACGCCGTATGTCGAACGGCAGATGTCTAGTGCTTTATTACTGATAATATGATGGATATATAAAGGTCTTTTTGCCGATATATAAGCAAAAGGAAATGCTTATATTTAAGACAAGGAGGCCTGACATGCGAAAAATATATATTGTTACTTTG
>Ga0307431_1000048_pt1 | contig 96291 bp, 74 predicted proteins | sample SalMarWE160170MG_FD_202155 | JGI IMG/M metagenome (GOLD analysis project Ga0307431, IMG submission 202155) | Salt marsh sediment microbial communities from the Plum Island Ecosystem LTER, Massachusetts, United States - WE1603-170 | ecosystem: Environmental > Aquatic > Marine > Intertidal zone >...
TTTGATAGAGGCGTCCGATTCAGCCGGTTCGGCAGTAACGTCCTTTTGCCGTAACTTAAGAAACTCTTCTCTGCTATATCCGTAAAGCTTCTCACAAGCCTTATTAACCTCTATGAACCGCCTCGTCTCGGCATCAAAGAGCATAATCGCATCTGTAGTTGTCGATACAACTTGTCTGAATTTTTCTTCTGATTCCCGCAGTTTCTGCTCTGCTCGTTTACGCTCGGTGATGTCTCTGACGATAGACCCTACTCCTACCGGATTACCATCTTCGTCATCTATACGCCATGTGTGCAGAGCGACTGGGAAAATTGTCCCGTCTTTCCTGATGTATTCCTTCTCGAACACATCCGAATGACCACGTTTCATTACCTCTTGGAATATTCTCTTATTGAATGCATGCCACTTGGAAGGTGTGATATCCTGGTACCTGATTTTTTTTAACTCCTCGCGGCTGTATCCCAGCATGTCAACATACGCCTGATTGCACCTTGTGATGAAACCCTTTAGGTTAGCTGTCGCAATTCCGTCCCGGGACGAGTCATAGAGCATGCGGTAACGCTTCTCCGATTCCCGCAACGCTTCACTGACCTTCTTGAGATCAGTAATATCTCTTGTAATTATGCTGGCAGCTACTACCTCTTGTTTTTCCTTGATAGGCCCAATGCGACTATCGTACCAGGCGGTGCTGCCGTTAGGTCCGGCACCGGCAAGTTCATAATTGTCACAGGTGCCGGTTTGAAAGACCCGCTCTAAAGATTCCCTCATTCGGCTGTGATGCTCCGGCAGAATGTAGTTGTAAATGCTATTTCCAATTGCTTGTTCTGGCGTAATGCCTTGGACGGTGTGATTGATAAATAAAAGTTTGCCTTGGCGGTCAACAATCATAACAATATCAGGCAAGCTCTCTACGAGGTTCCGCCACTTCTTTTCAGATTTGCTTATCTGTTTTATCGAATTCTCAAGTTTCTCAATCCGATTTCGCAATTCCCCCAACTGTTTAAGCAATTCAGATTTGCTTTCCCGCTCATCTCGCATTATGTTCTCTGCCCCTCCGATTAACACCCACAGACCATTCATCTATCGGTGTTCGGAGCAACGCTTAAAAATACTTTATACGAACATTCGGATCAATTATATCAATAAAATATCAATTTTCACTAAATAAGTCAAGAAAATACGCAGTATGCAATGGGATGGAAAGCCTCCTCGCTTTGTAAGTCTGATTTTCCTGATATATGGTGATAATCTTTGGCTATGAGATTTGTCTGCTGGGCAGCCTGATTGTTACGGTTGTTCCATTACCAGCTTCACTTGTTATTTGAAGCGAGCCCTTATTCAATCGAACAAATCGCTGAGCATAAGCCAAGCCCATTCCTCTTTTTCGACCTGCAGGTTTAGCGGAGAAAAATGGATAGGTGACCCTGCGGAGGGTTTCTGCATCCATTCCACAGCCGAGATCCGTTATCCGAAGTCTTACACTGTCACCGGTTTCACTACATACAGTAATGTTTACTGGGCCGACCTCATCCGAATATGATTCTATGGAGTTGGAGATAATGTTTGCCAATGCTGATGCAATCTGAGCAGAGTCCACAAAAACATTTGTGACGTCTGCGGCAACATCAATTTGGAAATTTACATCTGTCATGCCCGTTTTCTGGCTGGCTAATTGCACGGCCTCATCAATAATTTGCCTGATATCTGTGAGAGTTGACCTTGGCGGTAGCGGCTGGGCAAAGCTCATCAGGTCCTCGATAATCGCAGAAACCTCATCAACATTTTCTTGAATCTGTTCCAGCCGTTGCGCTTTATCCTGGTCTGTCTCAACCTTAGCCAGCAACTGTGCTCGCCCCGATATCACCGACAATGGATTGTTTAGTTCATGCGCCACCCCGGCCGCCATCTCAGCCAATGCATCAAATGAAGTGTCTGTAACACTTCGTGATGGCGTGCTTGAAGTCCTGGAAATAAGCTGCGCGAACTGTTCCGCCAGACGTTCCTGCCTTCGCCGAGATAACGCATTATCCAAAACAGCCCCGGCAATCGAAGTACTTATTCTAAATTTCTCCCCGAAAAGCTCCGCATCTGCCGGATAGTGAAGCTCAAAAACAATTACTCCCACAGCCCTGCCCCCGGAAAGCAGCGGCATTAATTTACTCCGGCCAACGTCAAAATCAACCTCAAGTTGCTCAAACAACCAATCTACATAGTCATGAGCATTTACAACCGCAAAACTTCTTGCAATAGGCTTTGGTATCGGTGCTGAATCCTCAGGAATATCAAATATGACCCTTGTACTTTGCCCAAGGCTCTCTACAACGACAGCTTCTACAGAATGCTGGCTGTCCAATCCAGCAAAGTAAAGACAAACCGCACCAGTCTGATAGAATCTTTGCCAACGAACAGCAAAATCCTCTGCAATATCTATTGCTGCTGTGCTTGCATCTATATTGAGCAGGAAATCCGTCAGAAAATCCAGATGACTCGAAGCACTTTGTAACTTCTGATTTTGCAAATATACTGCTGTATGTTTACGGGCAAAATCCTCAGCGACCTTATGAGCTGTTCTACAATAGCGTGTTGCAGTATTCGGCAAATGCAAGCCCAGAATCCTTGACCGTTCTTGAACTTTTTCAGGTAGCTTTTGTTGGATTTGCTCAAGTTGCTCTACGTCTATTTGTAGCGTTTGAGCAATCTGCTCTGTCGAGTCAGGTGTATCAAAACTGCCGGAAAGACCGATGCCGGATTGACGAGCTATGGCGTCTGCGGATTGGACGAGTCGAGCTATCCTTGCCTCAGAAACCATCTGTGCAATAATGGCGCTGTCACTGTGATGTAGCCAGATGGCCATGGTTACAGCCTCCGGCAGGTGCCACCGCCGCGCAAGGTTCTTGCCAAGGATAGAATGATCAACGCCAAGATGACCCTGTTCAACGATGCAAAAGCTGCTTTTTAAGGATTCTGCCTCTTCTGCGATAAGGGCAAAGCTTCTCGGCATCACCTGCTCGAGCGCCAGTTTTCCAATATCGTGCAGCAGACCAGCCAGATAAGCCAACTGTGCGTCAATTCGACTCGATGTAATTTCAGCGAGCTCTCTGGCGCAGAACGCAACAGCAAGACTATGAAGCAATAGACCTTTTCTGGTCATGGTCGTTGTATCACCTGGAACAAGCTCAAGTTCGGATAGGCCATTAACCCTAACCGATAAGGCCGTATCCCGCAGCAGTTGTGGGGATAACCTATCAAGAGCTCTGTGGAGCGAAAATTGTTCGTCCACAAGGTCAACGTGATGCTGATACAAAAGTGAAAGAAACTTCGCACATAAGGCCGGGTCTGACTCAATCACATCAGCCAAGGCCACGGATGAAAATTGCGGTCGCAAAAGCTCGAAAAAAACCTGTAGTGCAACGCAAGGCAGGGTTGAAAGCGAATCGAGCTGACCAATGGCCAGTTCTATCCTTCGAGCATTTCCAATGTCGGCGGCTTCCTGTGCCATGCAGTAATCTTATTGCTGGGCTGTTCAGACCCATCTCCGGAAAGATTTGACTTTCGTGCGAAATAGGCAATAAGGTCCCGACTATCGTGGTGTCGTGTTATCTCATTTGCAGGGTTGTGCTAATCGCGTCAGTAAGCTCCATAACACTAAATGGCTTCCTGATAAAGCCCTCGGCACCAGACTTTAGTAGCTGGTCAATCTCGTCCTGTTTTATAACGCCGCTTACGATGATGACCTTTGTGTTTTCAAACTCGGGATTCTTCTTTATTGTCTGACACACAACGTTTCCATTCACATCCGGCAGCATATAGTCAAGTAGAATCAAATCGGGGTGAAACTGCTGAGTTGCTATACCAGCTTCATAGCCACTGGATGCCGTTTCAACTTCAAATCGGCCGTCCCGCGTAAGGATGTCAGATATAAGCTCAACTATTTCGGCGTCATCGTCAACAACAAGTACCTTCTTTCTGCCCGACTCGAGGTTATCCAGCGGGATGCTGTTCTCCTTCATGAACCTGACCAGATTTTGACGTGGAATCCTGCGGAATTTTGAGCCGGGAACACGAAAACCCTGCAGCCGACCGGCATCAAAGCACCGAATGATTGTTTGCTGACTTACCCTGCAGACCTCGGCGGCTTCGCCGGTGGTAAATAGATCCTTCATTCTCATCCCTTCCTTAATTTCTCAGCCAACTCCATTTGACATCAGGCATTCCAGGTTGCCTTCTCGACCCAATTTAACTAATAAGATTTGAAATTGTCAAGGATAAAAAAATAGAAAAGATTACACAGCCATTTACCAAAGTGCCCATACTGGGATACTTGATACTCGGTAAGATAGACTGTCTTTATTTGTAAACCCTTGTCAGCAAACGCCTCTTTAGATAACAACTGTCATCTGAGTTTGTCTGCCTAAGCGCATTTGTTTGCGAAAGTCCAAAAATTAAAATTCGTAGGCTGCCACGCCGCCGACATTGGACAATTAGTTTTTTGGGATTTTTTATGAATTGTTTTTTTAAAGTATTTTCCTCGCTTATAATTAGAAGGATTTCTTACTGGATTGAAAAACTAACAGAAAATTGCAAAAAATTCGCAGAAATGCGCATTTCCTTAGCAAGAATGAGCAAAAATGCACAGTTTTTGAGCAAAAAGATATTGTGGGTAGTCAACGGATAGAATATCTTTTAGGCATTTTACATATTGACGGCTGGCGTCATTTGTGCATTCGGCGGAGAAGAAATCCGAATATCGAAATACGAAATGGTTTGATATTTTGAGCGGTCGTGGGGCATGTTGGCCGTCGCGACTGTGGGCGGTGATTTGCTTATATCAGGACAGAAATTGTCCTGTTTATGAGAAGATGGGCGAGTATGCTGGTTATAAGACGCAACATTTTGTTAGTTGTGTCATTATTTTACTATTTTGGGTTTGGTAGAATTTGGATCTAACGAATGAGCAATAGTATGAAGTCCAAGATGGGCGGAGATTGTTATATTCGGCTGAATTTCAGCCGATAAATCATATTGTGGATGGGAAAATCCTTTTATCCTTCGAAGTGGAGTTAGTATGTAAATATGAATGTGGTAAAATAGGCAGAATAACAGATTATAGGACGTAACAATTTGTTGTTTGTATATTTATTAAGGAGTGGATATGTAGATTGGATTTGGGATGGTGATGCGAGGGAGTTTGTGGGCGTATTAGAGATAATGATTCGTGTTGGCTGGGAAAAAGAGTGCGAAAAATACGTAGTTTCCACAATTGATTTTTAGTGAGGTTGTTGGCTGTATCGCTTCAGAATTAGGGGCGGAGATGGGGTGTTAGAATTGTCGGGTGGAGATTTTTATAATAGGCTGAATTTCAGCCGATAATATATTGTGGATGGGAATCTTAATTGGGGCCTATTTTGTTGGTCGAATTCTGTATAAGAAACGACTTGAGACGACCAGTTTTTGTCAGAGGGAAGTGTGATGCGAATATCAAATGTTCAAATAAAGAACTTTCGATGTATCGTTGATAAAAAGCTGGATGTCGAGAAACTCACCATACTTGTTGGACCAAACGGAGCTGGTAAATCAGCCGCACTCAGAGCAATAGATTTGTTCTATCAGACAAGGTCAGTAGTGACGGAGGAGGATTTCTACAACAAAAACACTGAGGATCCAATTGAAGTGACGGTCACGTTTACAGATTTGTCGACTGACGAAAGAGAGCTATTCGACAAATATGTCCGCAATAATACTCTCAGCGTGACGAAAGTAGTCGGCATCGGGACGGAGAAGTACCATGGTACTCAACTGCAGGACCCCGAGTTCGCACGGATACGACAGATCGCTGGCAAAAGAGAGCGAACCAACGCGTATAGAAACTTGCGGAGTAACAACGAGTACGATGGACTTCCGGTGGTAAGTAGCGCAGATGAAGCGGAAGATGCGATGCAGCAATGGGAGAGAGAGCATCCAGAATCCTGTGAGTGGATCCGCGACGATGGGCAGTTCTTTGGATTTCGTCAGGTCGGACAGGCACACTTAGAGCGAAATACAAGGTTCGTCTTCGTCCCGGCAGTTCGTGACGCAGAACAGGAGGCTTTTGATGAACGTGGGTCAACTATACACCAACTTATGGAGTTACTTGTGCGGAGTGTTCTGACGCAGGAAGAGCGATTCACCAAGTTCGAAGACAGGATGCAGAACGACTACGCAGACCTGATTTCGCCGGAATCCATACCCCAGTTAAGTAACCTTGCCCGCAAGTTGAGTGAGAATTTGAAGTACTATGTGCCTTCAGCAAGCGTTCAGCTAGAATGGCGTGCAGCCGAGTCCTTGAGCATTCCGTTGCCCAAGGCCGATGTAAGACTTGAAGAGGATGGCTATCCGGCTCCGGTAGATAGAGTGGGTCACGGCCTCCAGCGCGCATTTATACTGTCAATCCTTCAGAGCTTAGTTGGGATAGAGTACGAGGAAGGCCTTCATCAAAGAGGTGCTAGTACCGACGGGCAGGGGGAGGTAGGAGAGTTGCATGAGATGCTTCCCGACCTTATCATCACAATTGAGGAACCAGAGCTCTACCAGCACCCAAACCGTCAGCGCCAGCTCTCAAGAGTTCTCCGGGAACTGTCGGAGGGTGTTATTTCAGGAGTAGCAAAACGGACACAGGTAATGTATTCCACGCATTCACCCCTTTTTGTAGAACTATCCAATTTTGATGCTATTCGAAGACTAACAAAATCACCAAGCGCAGATGACAAATCATTGCCATATGTCACAAGTATCTCGCAGTTCAGTATGGAGTCGCTAGCTGAAAAGCTACAAGAGTCGCAAGTTGAGAAACCAGCAGAAGCATTCACGGCGGATTCTTTGAAAACAAGGTTGGGAGGAATAATGACACCGCTGCAGAGTGAAGGTTTTTTTGCTGACATAGTTGTTTTAGTCGAGGGACTTGACGACCGGGCTGCTCTACTAACAACGGCTTTTGAAATTGGAAGAGACCTCGAGGGTAGCGGAGTAGCTATTATCCCGAGTATGGGAAAGAACAATTTGGATAGGCTGCACTTAATTTTCAATGGCCTCGGTATTTCGACCTATCTCGTGTTCGACGGCGATGCGCAAAGAGCAGGGCACAAAGAAGATAGTAAGGTACATGAAACAACAAATCGTCGATTGCAGAGCCTACTCGGAATTGAGAATCCAACTTCCTTTCCATACACGATGGTTAATAAGAAATACGCTGTTTTCCAAACCGAATTAGATCGCGTTGTGATCAATGCGTTGGGACAGCAATTGTACATAAAAACTATGCAAGATTTCAAGAGATCTTATGGATATAATACGGCAAAAGATTGCAAAAAGTCACCAGCATTTACAGAAGTACTCCTAAAGAAAGCAGCGGAGAAAGGCATATTAGTCAAGGAATTGTGTGATATTGTAAATAAAGTAGAGTCTCTTATGGTGCCGGCGCGGAATAGAACGTCCGCAGGCACAAGCAAGTAAGTGTGAGATGGTCTGTTACTTGCCTAAATAATGCAGAGCGAACAAAGATTCGAAAGAGAGGTGCTGGAATGGAGAGGGTTTCAGTTGTATCAACCAATGTCCGCTCAGTTGGATATGACAAAAGTTCCTCGATATTAGAAATAGAATTTAAATCAGGTAGTATTTATCAGTACTTCGCCGTACCAGAAAAAGAATATCAAGGACTTATGAACGCAGTATCCAAGGGCAGATACCTGAACCAGAACATCAAGGATAGTTATCGATATATACAGGTTAATTAAGTGATGACCTAGGGGATTATGTTCCTTCTTGGAAGTAGTGATTGCGTGATATATGCCGGATAGAGACGTTAAAACAATACAGGATTTGATTTATTATCAATATGCCAAGATCGTGGCCCGTAGAGCGTTTGGTGCGGCTGATGGGAAAGAGGCGAAAAGACAGCACTATGGCTTTATCAAAAAGACGTTCAGGGAACTGAAAAGCGGGGCAAAATCGTGGTCGGAGATAACGCGAGAAGATTGGCAATTTGTTGAAGCAGAAAAGAGGTGTGTATACTGCGGAAACGAAAGCGACCTGCATAGAGAACACATTGTGCCGAAGTCTCTGCGAATTCGGCCTGAATGTGAAGGTTGCGATGTTATTCAAGGGATACATAACCAGATATGGGCATGCAGCCAGTGTAATTCTCTTAAAGGGACATGCGGACTATACAAATTCTATAGAAGGAAACATCCGAGTGAGAGAAAGTTCTACGATTTGATACCGCCTTTATTGGAAAAGAAGTATTTGAAGACACTTTTTAATTGCCACAATTGCGCAGAAACCCTGAATAAGAACGACATCGACGGTGATGGAGAGATCACGGTGTTGGACATTGACTTCATAGTGGGCGCCAAGTACGGGGTGAGGGACATAGATTCCGGATCGAGTCCGGAATGACCGAGGAGGGTAAGTCATTGATTATTGATGATTGATTTCGGCCAGGGGCCGTGATCCGTGAATGAGTGGATGAGTATTGAGTGAAGAGTGATGTGTGAAGCGTATTGCGTATAGCGGGCAGCGTTTAATAGATAGTGCTATAAAATCCGAATTTCGAAATCCTAAACAATATCGCCTGTGCCTGCGCTACGACCTGCCCCTGCGTTTCCCGCAAAGCGGGGCGGCGGGCAGGTGCAGGCAAATGTTCAAATTACCAAATGCTCAAAACAAAACCCCGCGTAAAACAATCCCCGACGACGAGTGTCCAAACGGAAACTAAATAATACCCCCGAAGCAGGCTTCGGGGCTAAATACTAAATATAATTTAATAAATCCCCCCCGGCATAAGTCCGGAATGGCAAAGAGAACATCCTGTCGCAAGACGAGATACGCCCCACGCGATACGAAATACACAGTACGAACGACGTAGCTCTATCCGAAGTTGTAGTGCTTTGTGACGGCTTCCTGGACGTTCCAGGTGCATTCGAGGTCATCAGGAAAAACCACCATATCGCCCGGGCCGAAGCTGACCGAGTCTTTGCCGTCACTTACCGTTACCTTGCCCTCGATTAGATAGCAGGTTTCTTTCTCAGTGTACGCCCAGTCGAAGGTGCTGGGCTCGCACTTCCAAATCGGCCAATTCTTGAAAGTCTGAATCTCTTCCTCGCTCGGTTTTTTGACAACAACATCTTTAACAGTCGGCATGTCGATAATCTCCTTTTTGTTCCTAAAGAATCTATCTACGACATAGGGCAAGTGCCCAACGAACATATATCAGGGCCGCTCGAACAGAACCCTCACGCCAGCCCGAAGCTCAATATATCTACCCATTTTCAGCCGACAATTCAAGTAGCAGAAAGTATTTTCCACATAAAACAAGCATCCAATCCAAAAAATGCGTGCAACTAAACTAATTTCCGCTACAATCATTGCTGCAATCGCGAGTACGTTTGTAAGTGGTGCCCGGACGGCAAAATGCCATAGAGCAAGGCCATAATCATTCACTAATGAAGAAAGGAGTCGTGATGGATACAATTCTGCAGACCAATATAGCTGGCGTAGAGCCAAGCAGGGGCAAAGTTCGCGATATTTACGACCTCGGCGACAAGCTCTTAATCGTAGCCACCGACCGTATAAGCGCTTTTGATGTGGTTATGGCCAACGGCATACCTTGCAAAGGTATTGTACTGACTCAAATATCAAAGTTCTGGTTCGATTTCCTGCGCAACGACGTTAAGCATCACCTAATTAGCGACGATGTCAAAACTTTTCCTGAACCTTTCTGCGATTATCCAGAACAGTTAGCTGGTCGAAGTATGATGGTAAAAAAAGTCGACGTACTTCCGGTCGAGTGCGTCATACGTGGCTATTTAGCCGGCTCCGGCTGGGTAGAATACAAACAAAGTGGTACAGTCTGTGGCCAGAAATTGCCGCCCGGTCTAAAGCAATGCCAGAAATTACCTGAACTAATTTTCACTCCTGCAACAAAGGCTGAACGCGGCACACACGATGAAAATATCAACTTCGAGAGATGCGTCAACATCATCGGCAGCGAAGCCGCCAATCATGTCCGTGATAAAAGTATGCAGATATTCAAGAAAGCAAGCGGCTACGCTGAAAGTAAAGGGCTCATTCTATCCGACACAAAATTTGAGTGGGGTCAGACCGACGGCAAGATTATTCTAATCGACGAGGTCCTCACACCTGACTCATCGCGTTTCTGGCCCGCAGATAAGTACGAAGCAGGTCGGGACCAGGAGAGTTTCGACAAACAGTTTGTTCGCAATTTCCTGGAAAGTATAAACTTCGATAAGTCCGGCTGCGGCGTTGAGCTGCCGACCGACATTGTCGCCAAAACAAGTGAGAAATACATCGAGGCCTACGAACGCCTGACAGGCAGGAAATTCGAGCTTGTGACTTGCGGAGCATAGCTCCCAAGGGCAACGACGTACTGCCCAATCTGCCGAGGGCATGAATTGCAGCCGGCCACCGGAAAATCCGGTGGCCGATTTTTTTTATAAACAGCTTACACAAAATCCAAGCTCACCAGTTATTATAGTGTGAAGAGGCTGGACATATTCGGTCGGAAAATAGCCGTGGCGATAGCAAATGGACTACTCTGAGCAAATTAAACTCTTTAACAAGGTAAGAGCCAGGCATTCAGTTTTTCTGTTGTCGGTTCTGTGGAAGCTCACGGGCGATAGAGAGCTTTTCAGCGAGGCGATGCAATACACGTTGCTGGGCATATGGCAGCATATCGAAAAACTCAATGGCAAAAAGGCTCAAAGCTATATATACCGAATAGCACTCTCAGCCAATTCAAAGGCCTGGCGCAATAGAATCGGCCGAAACGGCCAAATTGGCGCCAACCTTGTCAGTTCGCTAAAAGGGCCTGATGAAAAAGCTGCTCGAACCGAGCGAGCTGCCATCGTCCGCCGGGCTATATCAGAGCTTCCCACGAAACAGGCGCGAGCTATTGTGATGCGATACCTGGAGCAACATGATTACGATGCTATCGCTACGACATTGCGTTGCTCGGAAGCTGGAGCAAGGTCACATGTCAGCAAGGCAGTTGTCGCCTTGAGAAAGAAGCTGGCGACTCTGGCAAAACAGGGGAAATAAGATGAACGACGATAATATCGAAAAAATCCTGAGTGAGTTGGGCAGCCAAGAAATTCCGGCTGAGGTACGTAAAATCACGGAAGAAGTCTCGAGAGATTTCAGTAAGACTTTAACTCAATCAAGACAGCCCAAACTATATGTTTTAGGAGATTATCTCATGAAATCCAGATTTACACAATTAGCCGCTGCGGCGGTGATAATTATAGCAGTGCTTTTAGGAATAAATCAGTTCGTTGGTCGTGGAGCTGGTGCCGTTTTTGCGAGCGTTGTTGAGCAGCTTCACAACGCCAGCACGATGACTTATAGTGTCGTGACCCAGACGCCTGTAGAAAGTATGCCGACTCTGCGGATAGAGATGGCGTTTAAAGAACCTGGATATATGCGAACAACAACCCCGGATGGTTATATAAACGTCATTGATTGGGCACAGAACAGGGGCATTTCCATCTGGCCGGTGAGAAAACAGTATATCGACTTCGAGGCTTCTAACTATCAACACGATCCGGCTAAGGGGGCTTTCGCGCTCGTTGAAGGATTGAGAACGCTGCCCTGCCAGGCTGATGAGGTGCTTGGAGAGAAAGAAATAGATGGCAGAGTACTTCAGGGATTCCGGGTCATAGAAGAAAGCGTGACAAACACTGTCTGGGTTGACCCACAAACCAGACAGCTTGTTCGCGTGGAGATGGAGTATGCGGATGCTCCGGGCATGAACACAATCATGACCGATTTTCAGTTTAATATTGAACTCGATGACTCGCTCTTTAACCTGACGCCGCCGGAGGGCTACACGCCTCTGGAAGTTCATGCAGATGTCTCCACAGTAACTGAGCAGGACCTGATAGATTATTTGAAAGTGTGGTCTACCTGGACCAAAGATGGCACGTTCCCCCCGACGTTCAACCCTATAGACTTGCCGAAGGTTACTGCGGAAATGATAAAACAAGGCGAGTTTGGCGAGGGTGAAACATCAGAACAGCAACGACAGTCTGAGGCAATGCAAATGTATCGTGGAATAATGTTTGTGGCGCAATTGCCCGCCAATAGCAACTGGCGCTATGCTGGTGAGAGCGTAAGCTACGGCGATGCTGATACGCCTGTCTTCTGGTATCGTCCGGCAGGTTCCGAAACCTATCGTGTCATCTATGGCGATCTGACAGTTGAAGAGGTACTGCCTGAGAATTTGCCAAGATGAGTTTGCTCAGAAGATATAGTTCTTGGTCACAAAGGCCGGGCTAATGCAGCTCGGCCTTTTTAGCATGCCTCTTAGGCCTAAACGGCTTTACTGAAGTCGGTCCTGATCGTGATCGAAACGAATACAACAGCAAATGTAAAACTAATAATTGCACATCTCAGTCGTTTGCTACTTAATTCATTCGTAATTAGACGCCCAATATTTCTTTTATGCAGCGTCCGGCCAAAACACACACTTGCGCATAGAATTTTCCGCCATATTGGACTACAGTATTATAAACGCATTGTGTTCTTTCTCTTTCCGCATAGTTCACGTATCCGAGACACGTAACCTATCAGGAAAGAAACACCCCACGCAAGAGCCCTTTTTGCATTGACAACAGGCTCGGCTGTAGCTATAATAACCATGCGTTAATACCTTTGCAGTACAGACATCGATTGACCTATAAAAAGGTTGTTTTCTAAACATAGGAGCGGCTTTTTATTTCTCATGTAAGGAAAAAGTGATGAAAAGTGTAAAGAAAATACAACGTAAAAAAAAAGAAAGCCATTTTGCCCGTCTCGGTTCTCGAATGCGATTTTCCGCGTTTGGGCTCGGCTTTTTCGGCTTTGTCTTAACTTTGTGTGCTATAGTTTTAGTGCCATGTGCAGGATGCCGTCACCCGGGCGAGACCGCTGCTGAATGCCATAGAAGGCATAAACGTGTTCTCCGCGCTAATACCCAGGAGATGATGGCAGACATAGATACAGCGCTGCTTCTTGATAAGCCCAGCAAGCTAACCGAAAGAAGGGCTCCCTGATAAATGGCATAAAATCCACGGAAAGGACTTAATTTGTGGGACCGCTCATCGATTACTTCCACCGGGTGGCAAACACCAATGTCTGGTGGAAAGTTGGTATCGAGCTGTTTCTCATCGGGTTGGTGGTTTATTGGGTTGTGGATTTCCTCGAAGGTACACGTGGGGAGAGGTTATTCCGGGGCGTTATCTTCATCCTTGTTGCAGGTGTTCTGATTTTGAATTTGGTTGTTGAACGCCTCGAATTTGTCCGGCTGCAATACCTCTATAAAGGTTTTCTAATTGGTGTTCTAATTGTTGCGGTTGCAGCTTTTCAACCGGAGATTCGACGAGTTCTAATACAGATAGGACAGCCTCGCTTATGGTCGGGCTCTCTGCAGCAGCTATCCAGGACCAGAGAAGAAATAATTACCACCGTAACGGAGCTCTCGGCCAGCAGAACAGGAGCACTCATTGTTATCGAGAGACAGGTAGCTCTTGGTGAACTCATCGAAACCGGTGTGCGAATCGACGCCAGAGTTTCGGCTGAGCTGCTCAAGTCTGTCTTCCATCCCGGCACACCATTGCACGACATGGCCGTGATTATTCGTGGTGATAGGGCAGTTGCCGCCAGGGTCCAACTGCCGTTAGCCGAAGCTGGTAGTGCCGATGGCATCGAGCTCGGCTCACGGCACAAAGCTGCGGTTGGCGTAACATCAGGATCAGATGCGGTCTGCTTAGTGGTTAGCGAGGAAACGGGTGCAATCTCAATTGCTCAGGATGGCAAACTAATCCAAAACGTCTCAGAATCTAAATTGAGAGCGCATCTGGTTAGCACTATGACTGGAAGTATAACCCCTGCATTTGTGGGCGTTGTAGGCCGGTTACTGAAACGACAGACATAATATCAAAAACACCTATGTCATAGAAAAAATATTTCACTTTCAATTTGAGGGTGTCTGTGTAGCTTGCGTAACTTATAATTGCTAAGATGATAAAAAAGGTCAAGTTCAGCAAAATCGCTATTGTAATATTCTTAACGGCTTTGATATGGGTCTGGGTGGATTTGCGTCTTGATGAAAGACTGTCTATAGCTGATGTTACTATAAACATTACCAAATCGACCGATCCAAGTGTTTGGTTTAGCTTCAATGAGGATGGAGGATCATCAGTCTTAATTGATAGTGTTGAGCTGAAGGGTCCGGCTTCCAGGGTCGCCGAAGCAAAGCGAATGCTCGACAAGGGCACCTTAGAGCGTGCGTATTTTCTGGATCCCAAACGTCAGGGAATGACGGATCCCGGCACTTATTCCCTGAACGTCTCAGATTTCGTCAAACACAGCGAACAAATGCAGGACCTCGGCCTTACAGTTGAATCCTGCGACCCGGAGTCTATCTCAGTTAAGGTCGTCAAATTAGTCAAAAAATCACTGATTGTCAGGTGTTTCGACGAGAATAACGCTGCGATACAGGTAGAGAGTACAGAACCAGCGAGAGTCGAGGCGTTTGTACTCGATGATTGGGAGGGCGAAAAGCTTTCTGCAAAGGTGCAGATGACACAACGCGAGATCAGTCAGGCAAGGTCCACGGCCATTGAGAAAAGGCCTTATATTGAACTGCCCGGAGGTCAAACCAGAGACATTCCAACAATAGTAAAAATAAAAATGCCGCCTGCTGAAGATCTACGCCAATACTCAATAACCACAGCAACATTAGGATTCTGTCTGAGTGATAATCTTCAGGGAAAATACGAGGTTGAACTGCTTAATCCAACTGACATGTCGACAGTACTGATCAAAGCTACGCCAGCTGCCAAACAAGCCTATGAGCTGCAACAACCATTCCAGATAATGTTGTATATTCTCGATGATGATAAAAATGTAGCGACTGAGCAAAGAAGAACCGTTTCCTACAATTTTCCAGAAGAGTTCGTCCGCAGAGATGAAATCGTCCTCAATCAGTCGCCGGTACAGGCTCGATTTAGATTAGTGCCTCTTTCTTCAGAGTCGGCAGAGAAGACCACGGAGTAACCAGGCCGCCCAGCTAAGACTCGCGTCCACGAACCGCAAATGCGACAAGTGCCTCAACGGTCACCCACAGTGCCAGCGCGAATATTACTACCCCAATTCCGACAAGAAGCCAGTTCTTACCTGCCAGAAAAATCATCTCGTTTCTGACCATGGCCCAGTTTGTAATGACAAGCATAACTAAGCACGGCAGCAGGGTAATAAGGTATTTCTTTCCGCCTTTTCGCTTCAGATAAAGAGTTACTACCAGCAGAGCCAGAGCTGCCAATAGCTGGTTCGATGTTCCGAACAAAGGCCATAACTTCATTGCACCTGTGCCATCTGCTCCTGTGGCAAAAGCTAAACCTGCTGCAGTAAGTACAGCAAAAGTCGTCGCCGTCCATCTGTTAATAAGAAATGATATCCGCAGGTCGCTCGCCAATTCGCTAACCACGTAACGTTGAATACGCACAGACGTATCAAGTGTCGTACCCGCAAACGAAGCAATAAATACGCCCATCAAAGTCATACCGATTCCTTTCGGCAACCCAATCGAACTCATCATATTAGCTGCACCTACAACAACAGGAGCTATTTTATCCGCCAGTCCTTTCGCTCCCATCCAGGAGCTGTATTGATGCTGCCAGGCTGCTGTGCCTTTTAGTACCGTGCCGTCACCAAGCTTCAGGGCCATCCCGATACCAGCCCCAACGCAGATGATAACCAGTACCGCCAGAAAGCTCTCGAGTATCATCGAGCCGTAGCCCACAAATTGACAGTCCGTCTCTTTCGCGATTTGTTTCGGGCTTGTACCAGAGGCTACAAGCGAATGAAAGCCGCTGATGGCACCGCACGCGATAATAACAAACATAAAAGGCCAGATTGGCGGCGTGTTTGCCGGAAGCATGTTGTTGAAAGCAGGTGCCACCATAGGCAGATCACCCGCCAACGAAGCTGCTACCGTACCAGATGCTAACAATGCCATAGCAATAAAGAGCTGCCAGGCATTGATATAGTCTCTTGGCTGTAGAAGTGTTGTTACCGGCAGCGTCGATGCAACCCAGGTGTAAGCCAACAGTATAATAATCCATAAGCCCGTTGCAGGAATAGCAAAGCCCGAAGGCATCAAAAACAGCCCAGGCCTGAGAAGTTCAATATACGCTCCCAGCCAAATCGCAATGTACATCGCGACAACAGCCGCGATCGTAGCTATGGAAACCCTTGACCTTCTTTTGTAGACCGCCCAGCCCAGCATTATCGCAATTGGGATTTGCGCCCAGACCGGAAGAACCGATGCTGGGTACAACGTGAAGACCGCTGCAATTACAACGCCAAATATCGCGATGACAATCAGCAGACTCAGAAACACAACCGCAAAGAAGATGAAGCGCACTCGCTTGTTAATATATTTCGCTGCCACTTCCGATACGCTTTTGCCTTCGTTGCGCATCGAGACCACCAGTGAACCAAAGTCATGCACTGCACCCATGAAGATCGAGCCTAAAAATACCCAGAGGATAGCCGGCAGCCAGCCCCAGATAATCCCTATAGCCGGCCCAACAATCGGACCCGTGCCGGCGATTGAAGTAAAATGATGTCCGAAAATTATGCTCTTGCGAGCAGGGACATAATCTATGCCGTCCCGTAGCTCAACAGATGGTACAGGGGCATTTCTGTCAAGCTTAAATATTCTTCTGGCAAGAAAACGCCCGTAAGTATAATAGGCTATCACATATCCACAGCCACAAATCAACATCAGCAACAAAGTATCCATCGTTCGGTCCCATTCTAATAGCGTATTGCCCTTCGATTATCTCACCTGATGAGTAGTAATACAACATAATTACACCTTAAGGGCGATCTACTAACTTCTATGCGAACGTGCCAGCAATCTTATCGGTACTTCAGCCATTGGCAGCATTGATTGCAGTCGGCCTACAATATAGCGACGGTAGTTCTCGTCAAATAGGCTGGGATTGTTTACGAACATAACGATTGTAATCGGATTGACGGAAGCCTGCGTAGCGTAGTAAATTTTAGGCCATTTCGCTCCACGAGCTCTTGCGCCAGTGCGCTCGGCTTTTACCTGCTCGAAGGCCTTGTTGAGTCTGCCGGTAGATATCCTTGTCGATGTCTGCTTGAAAAGCTCGGCCGACAAATCCAGAACACTCTGGACGTTCTTGGCTTCGGTTGCTGTGGTAAATGCTATCGGAGCATACTTCAGCATCGGCAATGTAGCTGTTAGATATTCCTCGTAGTCGCTCGTGACAGCAGAATCTTTTGCTAAGTCCCACTTATTCACCACTATTATACAGGCTTTGTATTGTTCAGCGATAAATCGAGCCAGCTTCTTATCCACCTGCGAGATCGGCACCATCGCATCTATCAGAAGCAACACTACATCGGCACGCCGTATCGAGTGCGTTGCTCGCACATAGCTATAAAATCCGATACTGTCGGATATTTTACTTTTCTTTCTAACTCCAGCCGTGTCGATCACGACGATGGTTTTACCATCCTTTTCAAACCTCACGTCAATGGCATCTCTGGTTGTACCGGGGATTTCGCTAACGATAACTCTTTCCGAGCCAACCATTGCATTTACAAGTGTGCTTTTGCCGGCATTTCGCTTGCCGACGATCGCCAGCTTCATTACCGGCTCGACTGGCTTCGATGTCTCAAGATGATTTATTTCCTCAAAGATTCTATCGAGCAGGACGCTTTTGTTTAGATTGTTCTTCGCGGAGATACATAGAAACTCGCCAAGGCCAAGCTGAGCAAATTCTACTGCCGCGGGGAAAAATTTTGCGTTGTCAGCCTTATTGGCCACGCAAATCACATCGAGACCGTGCTTTCGCAATAGCCTTGCAATCTCTTCATCCAGGGACACAAGGCCATCGCGAATATCGACCATGAAAATAGCAAGATTTGCCGATTCAATTGCCTGTAGAATTTGTTGCTCGATATGGCTGCTTAGCTGGTCAGAATCAACGACGCCGTATCCACCGGTATCGACAAGTTCGAAATACTTATCATCTCTTCCGATGATTGCGCTTACACGGTCTCTGGTGACACCTGCGGTTGGCTCAACGATGCTTATCCTTTCGCCCACAAGTGCATTTAGCAGACTACTTTTGCCCACATTAGGCCTACCAATTATCGCAACCTTTGGTAATCCCATAGGTTCTAACCAAATCTGATAACACTCTAACAACAATAAAGAGCAATTATAGCAGAATTACCGGGGGATTATAAGTGCCAAAGGCCCTCAACATTCAGTGAATGTCTAGGCAGACAGTTAGGGAAAGTTTTGCTACCACTCAAAAGTTGGTGCGGAGCGAGACATGCGAAGAAGAGGAACATGCCCAGTCAGGTTTGTCTTATGCACGCTTATCGAAATTTGACTCGAGCCCACCTCAGGAATAAGTATGTTTCCTGGGAGGCGAATAGCAATGCAAGCTGAAAAAAGTTTCATCGTGTATGTTTCGAGTTTGTCGTTGGGTTTAATTCGGGGATCTGATAATTCGAGCAATACCTCCCCGAGCTTGTGCTTATTGGCAGTATATATATCCGTCAGAGAGATCTCTGTAACCCAGAAATGTTCAGGCACTTTTTTATGGATAATGGTTTCTATTTGCTGTTTTCTCAAGACATTTCCTTCAGGATCTTCCATATCGCGCAGATGTTGCTCGTAGACTGTTTTGGATGTAAAAAGTGTTCTAAGTACAATCCATTTCCCGAAAGCAGCCTCTTCCTGTCTAAGCGCTCTTAACCAGTAACAGTCTTCAAGTGGGCCCTCGTTAATAGCTGTTCTCATCATTGCCGATGCATAGAACTCTGCGTCCAATGGCCCTAATTCAATATCAGTAGGAACTATCCCAAGAGCGCCTGTAACTTGAAATGGACCTCTCTCTTCCGTCGTCGCGAGTAAGAGAGCTTTGGTCGGCATGCAGAGGTACATTCCATAATTATCATCATGTATTATGAAGTGATCTACCCAAGAGGCACTCGAAAGGTATTTCATACGAGGAGCCCCGGAATAGGCTAGCTTTGCTTCTTCGTCCCACATATCACTGTTTAGAGTGTGGCCAACAGCGCAAATAACGTGTCTTGCACGTTCGGTCCTGAAAAAGACGAGAACCGGGTAGCCTGATTCAATTATGGAGTAGATAAACCGCCAATATGGTTGCGGCCTGCCGCGGGTTTCCTCAAAGTTGACGTCTAAATATTTGTAACCTCGAATATCAAGGACATCTAAAAGGCTATCATACGCGAGCCCCTCTTCGCGAGGCTCAGTCCCATATCGTCCGACCTTACGTGTAGCGTGATCTATCTGCAAATCTTGGTTAATCTGCTCATACGAGACGATTTCTTCAATACGTTCCGGGATATTGTTAAGAAGCCAGCGAAGAGCGGCGTGCGCACAAACATGGGTTAAGCCATTTTGTTGAGAAAAGAAACTCCCTGAAAGAATGAATCGTCGTTCTTCAACCCAAGCGGTATACCTCCGAGCACAGTGAATATAGCGACATGGCAAACTATTCCCCAGGGGCATACTTCCATGTATATGAAATGCTGGCTCAGCAATAACAGCCTCGTAAACGTAGCAACGGTGAGTTTCATTAGGAAGTGCTATCCTAATGAATATTGCGTAGCCTAGGTAGTCCTCATCATCCACATGCAGTAGTAAACCACAAGTCACTGGACAGGCGAAAAAGCTAAAACGCCAAGCTTCAAATTCCACAAGCCCCCCACAGCGTCCTTCAACAGCATTAGCTTCCGTATCCAGCTCGCCTTCCCTCGTTAAACTCTCGACAACTACAGTTCGCACGTTCATCTTGCGCATAAGCGAGAAAACACGGTGCAGAGTGCGAGGAGGTTCTGCAGGTTGTGAATAGTTCTCGATAATACGATAGAAAGAAAAAGGAGGCTTGCAGGGTATGCAAAGTGACTCTCCCGCGGGTATGAAACGCTTTTGCATTCCTTTACTTCCAAAAGGTCACGTTGCACGACCTATCACAAATGTGGCTAAAAGTTATATACTATATTAAATCGGGCCTCCGACAATCTTTCCTTTGCCCCGAAGTGAATCGTGCAACCACTCGCGAACCTCTTCAATATACTTCCTCTGGTCGTCAGCAATCATTGTCTTAAGTATATATCGACGTCCTTCCGTGACTTTCTTGGACTTTTTTGATTGTTCCCTTTTTTTTGCCATTGACCCACCCTTGTCTATATTGAATATAGAGAAAAGTCTCTCTTTATCTGCATGGATGCCACAGCAAACTCACGCCCCGGCATACCAAAATTCTCGCCATTATACGAAAAATCGAACATATTGTTCTGACTTAGAAGAGTTCATCGCACCACGACACATCAAAACGCAGCCAAATAGCTTATTCACACGGCTTTCACACGCACTACAAACTCTCCCTCTCAGTACCTGATAATCTGTGTATGGACACCATCCTCCCTATGCCACCCGCAGATATAAGATTATTCTCCTCCTGTAGATACAGGGATGTGTATTCTTTTCGACATAGTGTAACAGAATCTTCACAGAATGTCAAGAAATCAAAGCCCAATTTCTCACCTTATCTGGGTTTGATAGTCAAGAAGGATTTGTCTCAGCGACTGATATCTGAAAAAACCTACCTCGCTGTCATTGGCAAACTGTACAAAATCTCTCAAAAAATATATTATATAAACTCCTATGTATAGTGCAACAACCACAAAAATAAAATTTAAGAAAATTTTTTATTCCAGCAATTCCGTGTCTGGGTCCTCACACCATCAAATAACTAATTCTGCCTGGTCAGCCCAAAATTGCTATATCTGCAACTCGAACTTTCCGCTGACGAGCACAGCCAAGTTCAACCATTTGCCAGCAGGTGAGCATAAAAAAGGGGGCAAAAAACGTACATTTTACACGCATTTTTGTTCATTTTTGCTCAAAACGTGCACATTTCTGCTAATTTCCTGTTATTTTCTGCTCATTTTTACCCTCATTATCCGCTCAAAAATCGATGCGTCCTATAAATACTGCCTTTTCGCAAGTGCCAAATGCCCCAAATCGTAATGAGTCTGCCAAAAACCGTCAAACTCGTTACAAATTTCAAGCTGACTAATTCCCTATAGTAAAGGTATGAATTCGCAGTTCAATGCAAAGAAACAGCAGAAAAACAAACCCGGATAGTGAACCACGGAAGTTCATGAAAATAGATACGGCCGGAACTGCCGGGCCCACCGCCACAATGCTGGGTAATCTTAACAGCAAACTGATATATCTATTGCGGAAATTCCCTTAATCCGATGTTAGGACTGCTTGCCTACATATTCAAAGACGGTCTCTACTGATACCCCGAACGCCCGTGCTATCCGAAATGCCAATGGCAGCGATGGAGCGTACTTTCCCGCTTCGATGGCAATAATAGTCTGACGCGTAACCCCCACCTTATCAGCAAGTTGCTGCTGCGTCATCTCACCATTCTCAAATCTCAGCCGACGAATCTTGTTGCTCAAGTTATTCTCCGCCATCTTTGACCCTCCAGCCATACTGAATGAGATATGCTATAGACTGCGCAAAAGCCTGGCAGAATCCGGCTCCTATAAGCAGCACTGGGCACCATGTCACTGGTATTGATGCTTCCCCGCCCAGGATGACAATCGGGAGGAAAGACATGAGAATGACGTACAAATACACGGCGCCGAAGCCGGCTAAGTTAGCATTTTTCTCAACCAGCTTATCTCGTTCGTCGAATGCAATGGCGCCTTTATCCTTTTTAAAGCAGGTAATCGATATAATCCCCCCACTGCCTGCAATACAAACTGGAAGAAGAAAGGCAATTTTGGGAACACCCAAATCAAAAAGTCGCATTACGATTAATATAATTCCAAGAAAAAGACCGAGCAAAAATGTGATGACCATAGTTAAGGATATTTTCTGTGCTCTATTCATGATTTTTCTCCCTTTACTCTCCGGCCATACTGAACGAGAACCGCTGTGGGATACACAAGCAGGGCAATAAGCAATATACCTGCATTGATTATTGGCAGCATGCAAACAGGGATTGAGCCTTCGTCTCCCACCATATACATCGGAAATATAGTGGCCGCCGCCAGTGAGATCCAAACCGAGACGAAACTGGCAAGTACTGCCTTTCTCTTGATCAACTTGTCCCGCTCATCGGAATCAGGCTCGCCAGGGCTTTGCTTTCTGCGAAGATAAACTGCACCGGCGAGCATGAAGATTACGACGAGCCAAGACCAGAATTTAACCAATCCTGTACCTGCCAATCTGTCTCCCGCAGCAAGCATTGTGTTAAATACGGCGGCAGCAAAGCCGACAAGCAGTATCGCGATCGCTAATGTGAAGACCGCACCTTTTTGTGTTTTGTTCATGACTGGTCTCCTATGACTAATTTCAAGACCGCAATGTATGGTTTACATTACTAAATGTAAGGTTTGTATTACATATTGTCAAGAACTATTTACAATTTTTGATACATTTTTCCTGTAGAGCAGTGGGCAGAATTTGCTGAGATTCGCCGCAAATTTCCGATATATAGCTCATGACGGTTATTGGTTTGCAAACAAAACAGTGTCCTTTTTGCGCCGAGACAATTCAGGCCAGCGCGATTAAGTGCCGGTTCTGCGGAGAATTTCTCAACGGCCGCCAGGCTGGAGCCTTGGAAACCCACTCAGAATCGAACTTGCAAACCTTCCCGGATACGGAAACATCAGACGAGGTCCTATTCAGGGGCAGGCCATCTCTGTGGGCCAGGACTGGTTCAATAATACGGTGGCTGGCTGTTTTAGCCGGGGCAAGTCTACTACTGTACTTCCCACTTGAAAAAATAGCTAACAACCTGCTGAATTTGAAACTCACCGAACACCAGGTTTTGACATCTGGCCGGTACAGGCTCTTTACCGGAGCTGGGCTTGCTGCAATCGCTGTTCTTTTTCTTCTGATAAAGATTATCAGGCTCAAGGCAATCTGTTACGAAATCACAGCCGACAGGATTGAGTGGTCGCGGGGTATTCTAAGCAGAAAGTGTGACAATCTGGATATGTTCCGTGTAGTTGACCTGAAGCTTCGCAGAAACCTGTTCGACTGTATTGCCGGGATTGGCAGAGTAACTCTTGTCACAACGGACAAAACAGACAAGGAGTTTGTATTTGAAAAGACACGAAGAGTCCGCAAACTCTACGACGTCATCAAAAAATCCAGCCTTAAAGCAGCCCAAAAAGGTGGTGTTGTACACCTGGAGCAAAATTAAGGATTTTTCATCCTCGTGAGGAACATACTCAATCAAGTCTCCAAGCGTTCGGTTCAATGCTCTACATAGGCTGTTCAAAGTGGAAAAGTCGATAGCGAGGGCTTGTTGATTTGAGGAGTGGATAAGCTATTTACCGCCAGCCCTGTCACATCAGCCAAAGTCTATGAGTTCTTCAAATTCCCGTTAAACCGGAATACATCCTGATCCTACGGCCAACAGTGCCAACAAAACGATAGCTATTGTCCAAAAAATTGCTGTTCTCATTGTGTGCTTTCCTTTCTCAATTTTCTATTGAACTATTTTTTGTAATCATATCTGATTACTTTAGATTATCACCCAAAATTTTAATCACCGCTAACTTTATGCAAGATAAGAAATGGATTATTGCTCACCGTTGTGCTTCTAAATATGGTCGCACAGAACCTGAGGCCTTATTTTGGTGCGCTACTTGAGTATATACTCTGCAACTGCAATGCCACTTTGTTGAATATTCCCGATATTTGAAGAGTCTGTTTCGACAATTGTAACCTTTTGATCCAACACCTCAACAAGCTGGGAATCATTGCTAATTTTGCTTTAATCGAGGTTTTTAGATTTTTATAGGCTTTTTTGAGCAGAGAAGCCTTAAAAACCTGTGATATTTGACCGATACAGGATTATTGCAGGTTGTATGCTTGCGAAAGAAAAAGGAAGAAAGGGTTATGAAAACATATTGGCACAGAATTACTTTAATTGCGTTTATTCTTCTGCTCTGTCTGGGTAGTTCCTGTTCTTCATCTGAGACAGAGGCCAAAGACTCTAAGATAACACCGGCTTCTGCAAACAAAGACTCAAACACTGAGCAATCCTCCAGCGAGCCAAACGTCAGTGTGCAAGAACAAGAGGAAATTGAGAAGGCAAAAGAACAAGCCCAGGAAGCCGAAACTGAAGTAAAGGCCGCGAAAAAAGAGGCTGAGATTCAGGAAAAAACAGTAGAACTTGAAAAGAAAAAGGCGGAGGTAAAGCTCAAAGAGGCTGAGGTAGCAAAAAAGGAAGCTGAGATTGTAAAAGAGACTGCTAAAAGTCAAGAAGAAGTAACAGAAGCTGCCGAAAAAGCCAAGCAAAAAGAAAAAGAAGCTTTAGCTGCTAAAGAGAAAGTGAGACTTGCTGAAGAGAAAATGTTGGCGGCTGAGGAAAAGGCAAGAATTGCGGAAGAAGAATTAAAATTAGCTCAAGAAAGAGCATCTGCAGCGGAAGCAAGAAATAAGGAACGACTCAACACGATATACAGAAAATTGTTTCAAACAGGCCTGATTATATTCATCGGATACCTGTCAATCTTTGTTTTGGTGCGTATCATAAACCACCGTATCAAGGACCTCAAGGTAAGACACTTAACGAGAAGAAATGTCGTTTACATCCTCAATATTTTGATTGTTCTTTACATCGTTTTTCTCTGGGTCCAAAACATCAGTGCCATAACTGTATTCCTTAGTGTGATTAGTGCTGGTGTAGTCTTTGCCCTTCAAGACACAATACTTTCTATGGCGGGCTGGTTCCTTATACTTGTACGGAGGCCATTTGAGGTGGGCGACAGAGTCGAGTTAGGAGCAGTCAAGGGAGATGTAATGGATATTCGCCTTTTTCAAACTTCTCTGCTTGAAATAGGTAATTGGGTAGGCGCCGACCAGAGCACAGGAAGGATCGTTAATGTCCCTAACAGCGCTGTATTCAAGAGAGAACACTATAACTACAGCAGAGGCTTTGAATTCATCTGGAATGAAATAAAGCTTTTGGTTACCTTTGAAAGTGATTGGAAACGAGCTGAAGAAATCATGATGCAACATGGAACTGAACAAGCTGAAGGAATGGAAAAAGTTGTGAAAGGAAAAATAATCGATATGACAAAACGCTATGTTATTCGCTACGAAAAATTAACACCCATAGTATATGTAGACATTAAAGATAGCGGCGTAGAATTGACACTTCGTTATTTGACAGAAGCCAAGAAAAGACGAACCACTCAGGATGCCCTTTGCCGTACGATTTTGGATGATTTTGAAAAGGAGGAGAGAGTCGATTTTGCTTATCCTACATATAGAATTGTAAGGTAACAAAAAGGCAATTATATTGGTAAAGTTATTAGGCTGCTGGATAGCGAGCAACACAAAATCATATTCGCCAGTCTTGACAAATCTTAATCTGTAGAAGCCCAAGGAAACGACTGGTGAGGATCAGCCCTTAACAGGCTATTGCCCAAAGTAGGTTTTGATGGCTGTCCGTATCGAACTTCGGGGATACGATGTTTCCTTCCCATCTTAGCTGTTATTCGGAACCCGCTTTACGCAAAGATTGGGCTGACGTACAAGATTCGAGCCATGACAAAGCAAGGTTTTAGGGGTTGGGGCAAAGACATGGCTCATCCATACGCTCCAGTATCTACATGGCGAGGAGAAGATATACGGTCTGAGTAAGGCCATGCGAAAGCCTGTCAGCAGCCTAAAGATAAGCCCACGTTCCTTTGGAAAATCACAGGGGCACTTAGGGATTGATAAATCGGTTTTTACTACTTAAACTATACCCAATTAGGACCCCAACAGTAAAACAACCTATGAAGCTAACATTACACAGCCTGAGTTACCGTGATTGTCCGGTACAACAGCGGGAAAAGGTTGCTTTCACTGCTGAGCAAAGACGGTCTATGCTGCGAAAAATGCACACGGTTGAGCAAATCAGCGAAGCAGTAATTCTCGAAACCTGCAATCGACTGGAATTCTATCTTTACACCAAAAAGGATTTTAACTGTGTGACGTTTCTACAAGAGCTTATCAGCCAGGTAAAATCCGATGCGGTTGAGACGTGGGACACATATAATTCGCAGGACACAGGTACTAACGTTGTTCGGCACCTGTTTGAGGTGGCTGCGGGCCTGGATTCGCAGATGCTCGGAGAGAATCAGATTCTTTCGCAGGTCAAATCTGCATATAGTGAATCGACGGACTGCCGAATGAGCAAACTTGTTTTTCACAGGCTCTTTCATAGTACCTTTCGCGTGGGAAAAGCCGTTCGAACACAAACTAATATAAACTGCGGTGCTGTTTCCATCGCACTGGCCGCCGTCGAGTTAGCCAGAGACAAGCTTGGCCTGTCTAAGAGCACGGCAATGGTGGTGGGAGCGGGAGAAAATGCTCAGCTTGCTGCGAGATATCTTGTGAAAATGGGATTGGACAGATTAATTATTGCCAACCGTGACGTTCAAAAGGCAGTAGATATCGCATCCCGTCTGGGAGGTGAGGCAATCGGCCTGAACGAAATTGCCTTGCAACTGACGGATGTCGACTTGCTTATCGCGTCAACCGCAGCAACAAAGCCGATAGTCACATACGAAACCATCGCCGATACGTTAGCTGACAGAAGCAAACCGCTATTGATGATAGATATCGCTGTGCCGAGAGACATAGATCCGAGAATAGGCAAAATCAAGGCGGTCACGCTTATTAATATCGACGATTTGGATGCCCAGGTAAGTAGCAACAAGGAAAAACGCAAAAGCGAGATACCAAAAGCTCATTCAATCGTTCAGGAATTTACGGAAAAGTTCTCAAAGTGGTATGAATCACTTGATGTTATTCCGGTGATTTCCAATCTGACGCAGAAAGGTCTTGGACTGGCACAAAGCGAAGCGAAACGATACGCCAAAGATTTCGGCCCGGATAATGATGAGAAACTAAAGTCCTTTGCGGAATCACTTGTTCGCAAAGTGCTGCACGGGCCGATCAGTTTTATAAAAAACGGCGGCGACGAAGAATTAAGCGCCGAGCAGCTTCAGGCGGTAGAGCTGATTAACAAGATGTTCCTTTTTCGACAAGTAGAACCAAATGCAAAGAGCAACACCGAGAACACGAGGACTGAACTGTAGCAACTAAGGGCCAGTTGGATTTCACAAGAGTCATTAATAAGCGAAGTGAAGTTAATAGCGCAAATGAGGTTTGTAAAATGGCAAGGATATTATCAAATGGAAAGTGCAATCTTTGCGGCGGCACCTTCAGCAAACAGGCGTTGAGCAGACATCTTGAGTTGTGCAGGCAAAAAGAAGACTCATCGGAAGAATCAACTTTAAAACGAAGTCCAAAGAAGAGCAAAACCTTTCATATTTTAGTTGAAGGTCGCTACCTGCCGGATTACTGGATGCACCTTGAAATCCCCGCCGACGCAACGTTTGAAACGCTGGACCGTCTTCTAAGACGAATGTGGCTGGAATGCTGCGGCCACATGAGTGCGTTTCGGGTAGGTGAGACAACATATTCAGTCGCTCCAATGGCAGAATTCAATGACAAAAGCATGAGGATTAGGCTGAACAAAGTCCTTACTCCAGGCATGAAGTTCTACCATGAATATGACTTTGGAAGTACAACACACCTTGCGCTGAAGGTAATCGGCGAACGCGAGAGCAAGGGTAAGGATATCCAGGTTCTGGCCAGGAACAACCCACCGACGATTGCCTGCAATAATTGCGGTGCGATGGCCACGCAGATTTGTACCGAATGCCTGTGGTCAGACGAAGGACAAGGATGGCTCTGCGATAAGTGCGTCGCTGAGCATAAGTGTGATGAGGATATGCTTTTGCCCGTCGTGAACTCACCACGAGTTGGAACGTGTGGATACACAGGGGATTAAATCGTGCAGGTTGTTTAGAAATATTTAGCCCCCAAATTTTACTTGGGGGTCATCTAAATTATATGAAAACTCTTACCGTTGCAACTCGTGGCGGCCGGCTCGCAATGGCCCAAACCAACATAGTAGTAAGCGCACTGAAAGAACAATACCCGGATATGGAGGTAAATTTTAAGTGTGTCACTACCGCAGGTGACAGCGACAGTCAAACGGTACTATGGGATCTAAAAGAGAGCGGTTTTTTCACATCGAAAGTTGAAGAGGCTCTTCTGGCCGGCGAGGCAGACTTTGCGGTTCACAGCTTTAAGGACCTTCCCACTAAGGAACGGCAAGGCCTGACAATCGCTGCGGTCTGCGACAGGCAATTCGCTGAGGATTGCCTGATAGCGCGAAATAACATTAGCTCAATCAATCAGCTTCCGAAATCTGCGAAGGTGGGTACTTCAAGTCTTAGGCGTGCCGCTCAGTTACGGCACTTAAGGCCAGACATCGAGCCAACGCCCATTCGGGGCAATGTCACCACAAGGTTAAAGAAGCTCGAAGAAGGTAAATCCTTCGACCCGGCTCAGGCCCGCCCCGAGCAAGGTCGAGGGGACGGGTTCGATGCGATTATTTTAGCGCGAGCCGGCGTTGAAAGGCTCGGCTTAGTGGATAAAATCTCGTTTTGTTTCGAGCCAAACCAATTTATTCCAGCCCCGGCACAAGGGGCGCTGGCTGTACAGACCAGAAGTGACGATTCGACTACAACAAGACTGATTGCCACCATAGACGACAAAAAGGCAAGAATTGTTTGTTCTGCCGAAAGACAGGTTCTGACGACGATGCAATGCGGATGTCACGCACCTGTTGGCGCCTTTGCCGAGTGTGTGGACAACAATCTGAGAATTGTCGCGTTTATATCTGATTTGCAGGGCGAAGTGTTCATAAGGCGCGAGATTTCCGGGCCCACATCACAGGCTACTACACTCGCAGAGCAAATCGCCAATGAGATTCTCAAAGCTGGAGGCAACAAAATCCTCAAAGAACTTGATAAAAACCAAGAGCAAAAAGATGGATAAAAATAGTGTAAAAAGAGGCGTGGTTTATCTGGTTGGTGCAGGGCCGGGCAGAGCGGACTTAATTACTGTCCGTGGGGCGGAGGTTCTGAAAACTGCTGATTGTATAATTTACGATAAACTCGCTAACCCGGCTTTGCTGGCCTACGCGAGCAAGGACGCTGAAATAATCCACGTGCCCAAACGAATCGGCAAAGACTCGTTTACGCAGGACCAGATCAATAAACTTCTAATAGAAAAGGCATTGGCTGGTAAAAAAGTTGTGCGATTAAAAGGCGGTGATCCATGCATCTTCGGCAGATGCTCAGAAGAAATTGCATTGTTGACTGAAGCTGGCGTCGATTTTGAAATTGTGCCGGGCGTCACTGCGGCTATCGCGGCTGCTGAGTATACCGGAATTATCCTGACAGACAGAGATTACAGCTCACAGGTTGTTTTCGTCACAGGCAGGGAGGCCGAAGGCAAGCAGGACAGCAACATCGACTGGCATTGGCTGGCTAAATTCAGCGGCACGATAGTCTTCTATATGGGAATGGGCAATCTCGGTTTAATTGCAGAAAAGCTCATGGCCAATGGAAAGGACAAAAATACACCCACTGCAGTTATCGCTGACGCGACTTTTCCGACCCAGCGGGTTGTAAAGGCATCACTTGAGCAGATAAGCCGGAAATGCAAGACTGAGCAAATCGAACCACCCGCGATTGTCGTGATTGGCGCTGCAGCCGACAGCAATGAGAGATTTAACTGGTTTATGAAAAAGCCACTCTTCGGCAAGAATATCGTGATGACTCGCGACCAGCGAGGCAATGCTGAATTTGCAGCCAAAATCATAAGCAGAGGCGGCAATCCGATTGAACTGGCCACGTTTGAGATAAAACCGCTGACGCAGACAAATCAATTCCTTGAGGCACTTAGCAGGTTCTCGAAGCACGACTGGATAATCTTTACCAGCCGCAACGGCGTGTCCTTGTTCTTTGAGGCTCTACAAAAACTTGGCAAAGACGCGAGGGTATTTGGCTCAACTAAAGTTGCAGTCATAGGAGACGAGACTGCTGCCACTCTGACCGGCTTCGGCATAAGACCGGACTTTGTGCCCGGAATTTTTACCAGTAAAGAACTTGCCAGGCAGTTGGCGGCTGCTGCAAATCTACATGGAAAGAAGATTCTACTTTTGCGGTCACAGCTTGCCTCAAAAGAGCTTGTTGAGCTTCTGCAACAGGTGGGGGCACAAATTGAAGATGTGGCTATTTACACCGCTATGCCGCAACAGGGCGATTACGACTCGTTGGCTGATAAGATTCGAGCAGAATATGTTCATTGGCTAACATTTGCCAGCCCATCATCAGCAAAGATATTCTTTGAACAAGTATCGATCGAAACAGTAAATTCAAGTAATGCCAGAGTCGCATCGATCGGGCCGGTGACTTCTGAGCAACTGACAAGCCTCTCTGTCAAAGTCGATATAACAGCGGCAAAGCATACTATTGATGGATTGCTCGATGCGATAGAGAACATGTACCAATGATAAACATCTCAAAGCTTTATTGCGGATTGGCGGGCCAATCCGACGATTTGCGATATCACAAGGCAGATTCACTCGGCCCAGTTGTCGTTTACAACTGCACGCAACAGTGCAATCTGCATTGTCTGCACTGTTACAGTTATTCAAGTTCCGATTGTACTCGTATTCAATTGACTACAAGCCAGTCGAAAGAATTACTCTCTCAGCTTGCAGAAGTCCGATGTCCTGTAGTTTTGTTTAGCGGCGGAGAGCCTTTGTTGCGCGAGGACCTTTTTGAATTGCTGGCGGAAGCGAAACGACTGAGCCTACGAACGGCCATTTCCACGAATGGGACACTAATTGACGTCAAGGCTGCGGAAAAACTTGCCGAGGTCGGCGTTAACTATGTGGGGATCTCCATCGACGGCGTTGAGCAATTCCACGACCAGTTCAGGCAGGTTAAGGGTTGTTTCAAGGCAGCACTAACGGGCATCAAAAACTGTCAACAAGCCGGCATAAGAACAGGACTGCGTTTTACGATAACAAAAGCGAACGCTGAGCAAGTGTCGGACGTGTTTGATATAGCAACCTCAGCTAATGTGCGAAGAATATGCTTTTATCATTTAATCCGCACAGGCAGAGCAGAGACACTTAGTGAGCAAGTCCCAGAACAAGAACAAACAAGATATGTCGTCGATACAATCATACAGAAGACTGCCGAGTTCACGGAAAAAGGACTTGTTGATGAGGTGCTCACCGTTGATAATCATGCTGATGGGCCGTATTTGCTGTCGCGGATGAAAAGAGAAAATAACTCGCACTATAAGCAGGCTGAAAAGCTCTTGCTTGCCAATGGTGGAAACAAAGTGGGCGAAAAAATCGCGTGTGTCGGCTGGGACGGCAATGTGTATCCTGACCAATTCTGGCGAAATTATTCGCTCGGAAATATTAAAGACAAACCTTTTGCACAGATTTGGCAAGACACAACCGAGCCGGTGCTGAATAAATTGCGCGACAAGGAGCACTTTGCTGACAAGAGATGTCTGAGCTGCCGATGGTTTAAGCTATGCAAAGGTAACTTTAGATTCCTGGTCGATGATTCGGACGACAAATACTGGCTCAATGAGCCGGCGTGTTATCTTACGGATGAAGAGATAGCAAAAAATAAAATTTCGAAATACGAAACTCTAAATCCAAAACAATAATTTAATGTCTAAAATTCTACTCTGTAGAAAAGAGTTCAAGATGTCATTTCGAGCGAGCCGAAAGAGCCTGCCCTGAGCGTAGTCGAAGGGCGAGTCGAGAAATCTGTTTTTGATTAGATTTCTCCACTTCGCCCCAGTGCTTTCTTGCGAAAGCAAGAACGGGGGCTTCGGTCGAAATGACGGTGGGTATTTTCTACAAAAAAATTTAAATTTTGCGTTTGTTTCGTAATTCGGATTTAGATATTTGAATTTCTCCGAAGGAGTATGTTATGAGTTTTCCGAATATCAGGATGCGTCGTCTGCGCAGTAGCGATGCAAGGCGCAGGCTTGTGCGAGAAACAACCTTGAGCATTGATGACCTGGTATACCCGATATTCGTCCGTGAAGGCACAGGTCTGAAAGAACCAATCAAATCGATGACGGACTGTTTTCATTTTTCGCCGGACACCATCGCCGATGAAGCAAAGGACGTTGCCTCACTGGGGATTCCTGCGGTTCTTCTCTTTGGCTTGCCAAGTAAAAAAGATGAAAAAGGCTCAGAAGCCTGGGCAGAAGACGGCGTTGTGCATCGCTCCATAAAAGAAATAAAGGACCGCGTACCAGACCTGTTGGTGATTACTGATGTATGTCTTTGCGCATACACCGACCACGGCCATTGTGGCGTGATTCAAAAGAGCACAGGAGCGCAAGGGCAGAAGAGCACAATTGACAATGACGCAACATGTGAGTTGCTAGCAAAAGTGGCTTTGTCGCACGCCCAGGCTGGTACGGATATGGTGGCACCGTCAGATATGATGGATGGCCGCGTGCGGTATATCCGTGAAGCTCTTGAGGAAAACAAATTCCAGGATGTAGCTATCATGTCGTATTCTGCCAAATACGCGTCAGCCTTCTATGGACCATTTCGAGATGCGGCTGAATCCGCACCTTCGTTTGGGGACCGCAAAACATATCAGATGGACTCTGCGAATGTAAGCCAGGCCATGGCGGAGATCGCACTGGATATTGAAGAAGGGGCCGACATTGTAATGATAAAGCCCGCACTTTGCTACCTCGATATTATCTATCGCGCAAAGCAGCGCTTTGATTGCCCCATCGCCGCGTACAACGTCAGCGGTGAATATATGATGGCCAACTGCGCCGCTGACTCAGGTCTTCTTGATAAACAAGCTGCGATGACGGAAATGCTGTATTCTATCAAGCGGGCCGGCGCGGATATTATTATCACTTACTTCGCCAAGGATGTAGCTAAATTGCTATCAGGACAAATTCGCAGTTGAACTTTATCGGAAGTTCAAAATCACTCTGGTTGGTTCTCAACGTGGTGTGATGTCTAATTAAATACCTGAAACCTTCGTTAGCGCTAAAACCGTCAACAGTGCAAGGACGAGTAGCGTCGCTCTTAACAAGCGTCTGGCCTGGTTCTTAGGCTGCACAAACCGCCAGACGAAAGCACAGACCACTGCGATAAGTGAGAGGCGTAAAATAAATAAAATAAAATCAAAAAACATAACCCTATAATACTCTATCTTAACAGCCAGGTCAAGCCTAAACCGCTCTATTTTATCACGCCTTTTCATTTTCCCTTATGTAGTCTGTTGGCATCATAATATGTAGCCCCCAAGTCAAGAGGAGCGAATCCAGCCTGCAAAAAAAAATTTCACCAACCCAGTTCCGCATCGTCTGATCAAGAAATCACGGCTTGTGGATAGAAAAAATAGACAATCTGCATATATCTACTATTAGTCTTTCAAGGGGCAAATGAGCTGTACAATGACGATTAAGAGTGCTTTTCAGTACTGAAATGATGGATTCGCCGGTCGTTGTTCTTCGAACCTGTCTGATAACCGATATTTTTTGCAGTGATTGTGCGTGGCATATTTCTAAAGTACTAAAGTAATTGAAGCCGATAAACCAAACTTGATAGCAAGATACTTATAAACTGAAGGTATTGTTAACCGTTTATTAGGAGAGCAAAAAAATGCATTTTCTCGAGGAAACAAAAAGATGGCTTAGTGAGATCACCGAAATCGCACTACTACTGGTCGCGCTGGGGATCGTCGTTGAGATTCTCTTTGGCCGGAACGTGCCCTTCTTTGGCGGCGTTATCACTAATCTGACCGGCCTGCTCAACACGCTAGGCCAGAATGGATTGATCGGTCTGATTGCTCTGGGTATTATTATATTCGTATTCCGGAGAAGACAGCCCGCCACATAAGCTCGCACCTCTGTAGGATTCTGGGGGAGCGAGACGACTATTTTGATACGAAGGTTTCTTTGCTTGCTGTAGAGCAGTAAGGGGTAGTCCACGCAATACTTGGATTGCCCCTTTGTCATCTACAACGTTAGCAGCAAAAATATAATGTTTACCTTCACTGCTGTCATAGCCTCTTCGGGTATAAATGCAGCAGCGAAAAAAACGACTCTTCACCTCATTAAACGCCCTGTCGCTGATATCGTCATCACATACTCGCCTAAAGAACCGTCCAAGAACCCTGTAATAAATTACAGGGCTAAATATTTGCGGATATACACCATACTAATATAATCTCAACACTGTCAAGACTTTTAGATATATGATTACGTGAACGACGCAGAAGGTATGGCCACAAGGTTATATGTGAGCTTGAAAGAATGAGCCTTGTGAGCAAGATTTTGACCAAATGATTCGACAACGGTATTCAACCCTTTATTTTATTGTTGGGTTAATTATAAAGACCACACGAACCATTTTTTTGGAAATAGTCGATGGAAAAACCACGGTTGATAGCGTTTGAGGTCACTCGGCGATGCCGATTCAACTGTCTGCACTGCCGGGCAAATGCCGGCTCAGATGTTCAGGATGAATTAAGCACCGAACAGTGCAAAAAGATTCTCGCGTCGGTAGCACGGTTCAACAAATGTGTAATCATTCTGACTGGCGGTGAGCCTATGGAACGCAGTGACATTTATAACCTGATTCGCTACGGTCGGAAGCTAAGTTTGCGGATGGTGATGGCCTCTTGTGGATACCTGATTGATGAGTCATCCATTGCCCAACTCAAGGAAGCTAGGATACTCGCCCTATCGCTTTCGCTGGATGGTGCTTCAGCCGAAACTCACGACAAGATCAGACAGACTAAGGGTGCTTTTGATGCGGCGATGCAAGCTGCTGAAATTGCTCACCGGGCCGGCATACGCTTTCAAATCAACACCACGATTAGTAAAGTCAATATCGACGAAGTGCCGGGCATAATCGAATTGGCGAAAAGACTTGGTGCGTATTGCTTCAATGCGTTTATTCTCGTGCCGACCGGACGGGGACAGAAGATGGCTAACGAACTTCTCGACCCAGTACGATACGAGGTCTTGCTGAATGAACTGCTGCGTTTGAAACTTGAATCAGATATCGAAGTCAGGGTCACATGTGGGCCACAATTTGCACGCTTATGCCAGCAATCCAGAGCACAAAGGCTGCTCGATAGCGTCAACGGCTGCATGGGCGGCAGAGGATTCGGCTTTATCAGCTATCGTGGCGATGTACAAACCTGTGGCTTTCTGGATATATCGGCGGGCAACCTAATCGAAAACGGATTTGACTTTCGAAAGATTTGGGTTAAGTCAAAATTTCTAAATGAGGTTCGCGATTTGTCCGGCTACTCAGGTAAATGTAAAACCTGCGAATATCTAACCCTTTGCGGAGGCTGTAGAGCAAGAGCTTACGCGATAAGCGGCGATTACTTAGCTACAGATCCGCTCTGTGATTACCAGCCGGGAGGAAAAACTTGAAACTGCATCTGACAGACTTTCAGAAAAAATTAGTCAATGCCCTTCAGGATGGTCTTCCAGTTTGCTGGCGACCCTTCGCCGAAATAGCAAAACGCCTGGGCAGTAACGAAAAAGACGTGTTACAGCAGATAGACAATCTGTATAAGAACGGAGTTATTCGCCGAATTTCTGTTTTAATAAACCATCGTGCAATTGGTTTGACAAGTACGTTGGTGGCGGCACATATTCCGCAAGAAGACATACAACAAGTTACCGCAGCAATTAACGTTCTGGAAGGTGTTTCGCACAATTATTTACGTAATCACTATTACAACCTATGGTTCACACTACTTGCCCGATCAGATACCGAGATAAACGTGACGCTTACCGACCTATCAGCGCGTTTCGGTATTGACTTTCACAGCCTGCCTGCGAAGCGTGTTTTTAAGCTCGATGTTCGCTTTGATGCAGAACATAAAAAGCAAATTCTTCTGCACGATGTTGAAGAGGTTCCAAAGAGCGAAGCCGTCGAACTTACTCGAGAGCAAAAGCTGATACTTCAAAATCTGCCAACGGAGCTGCAAATCGTTGCGGAACCTTTCGGCGTGCTCTGCAGTGAGAGCCTGCAAAGACAAGATGTTCTCAGGGTTCTGAAGGAGCTGATTGACAAGGGTGTTATCCGCCGCATAGCGACTGTTGTTGATCATCGAAAGCTCGGATTCTCCGCAAATGCACTGTTTGCTTGCAAAGTCCAGGAGAATAGAGTCGCTCAAGCAGGCAGTAGCTTGGCCAAATTCAGGACAGTCAGTCATTGTTACGAGAGAGAAACTTTCGAAGGCTGGCCATACAATCTTTTTGCGATGATGCACGGCAGGACTATGGGTGACATTCAACAGGTTGTCAGTAGATTCACTGAATCTAAACAAATCGATTCATTCAAACTTCTGCCGACAGTAGCTGATCTCAAAAAACAACCCGTCAAACATTAGTTCTACTAATCCAGCCTGGGCGCCCCGAGACAGGCAAAAAGAAAAAGGCTGTGAGTGATACTCACTCACAGCCCTGCTCGCTACGAAAAAACAGTGGTAATCAATCACAATTCAGACAATTAGGATCCGGCTTGTTAGCCCGGTTCCAATTGGCAATCAGAATATCCAGATCATTGGTTGAGACGCGATACTTTTTCTTGCCCTGGGTGTCATGGGCAAAATCGGCACAAATCAGAGGCACGCCGTAGAGTGTTACACCTTCTATGTCGGCAAAAGGTTTATTCCAGGCGGCAATAAGAATGTCCAGGTCGTTAGTGGAAACCCAGTATTTTTTCTTGCCCTGGGACTTGTTGTCCGCATCTCCATGACATTGTCTCGGATAGCACCAGCAATCAGGCTTGCCAACAGAAAGCCACTCGAAATAATCCTCGTGGCAGCATGGGAAGCATCCAGGCTCGGTGAACAGAATAAATGACATATCCTCACTCATGCCGACCTGGTCGTATAGCTCAACCCAGCTCCATTTTGGTTCTATGTCGCTGATGTCGAGACTTCCGGCAACAGCGTCGTCGTTTCTGGTAATGTTAGATAAAGCCTGAATCTCATTGCTACTTAACACACGGTTATAAATTCGCACATCATCGATAAGGCCATCGAAGTATTCGGCATTTTCCGAACCACGAACGCCTATTGTAAGCTTTGTGGCACTGGGCGATTCATAACCATTACTGTGGACAGCAGAGGTATCAAATTGCCCATCAACGTACAGACGCATTGTTTTATCTATCGCATCATAGGTGCCAGTCACCATGTACCATTTATCTGACTGCAATGTCTGGTTGGTGTTCTGCGTGTCCAGTCCAACTCTGAAATGGAATTTGCCCAGACTACTCAGCCACAAACCAAACCGGTTATTATCACTGCCATCGCGATCATATTCTAAGATAGTTCTCCAGCCGTCGGCAACCTCTCTTGCATTTATCCTTACTGATACGGAGAATGAACCCGGCGCAAAGTCCAGGCCGGTTGTAGTATCTGCGGTTTTGACATAGTCGCCGTCACCATCCAAATCAATTGCGCCGCAGAGACTGCCGCAGCAGGGCACCCAACTCGCATCGCCGACGAGGGTCCCATGGTTAGCATTGCCGGAACTATCGTGCGCAGTAATACTACTTGTCTCATCCATCTGCCAGTGCGCGACTTCTACCAAGCCCGGAGGCTCCCAAGGCGAACACTTATGGTTCGTCCAGCCCCATGGATATTGCGGCTCGTTCTGGTCTTGGTATACAGCCACAACGCTGAACCAGTAGATATCATTCACGTCCTCCTGACAGAACCATTTGTCTTTTGGTAGCCGCACTGAGTAACGATACACCGGCTCATGAGGAGCCGGAGGAGGCGGGTAAATCGTTATTATGGGTCCGGTGTGCTTATCGTGGCCGACAAGCACCTCATCATAATGGTAAGCCTCGTACTCCCATATCTTTTCACCCGGATGGCTGTAATCCTCTGGATCATCTATATTGGGATCCGGCACATCCGTCCATATCGACAACAGGAAATAATCCGGCTTGACAGGCGGCGGTCCCTGCTGACAACTACAGGCCTCGTATTCATAGCCTTTATATGAGCCCCACCACACAGCGGCTGTTATTGGTGTTTTATAACGACATTTCCAATCGTCAGCCACAAGCCGGCGAACTGTTAGCTCTGTTTTTTCCTGTCTTGTTCCAATCTCAAAGGCCAAATCAATCGACTCTGGGTGCATAGGATGCCTTGATGGGTATCTAAGTTCATCCCAGGGACGTGAAATCGGCATAACATCTGTCCGCCAGACTGCATCATCGTTCCAGTGATCCTGCGAGGTCTTCCAGCCAAAACGCGCCAGTGCTATACCAGGATTTGATATTGGCTGAGCCTGAACACTCAGCCAGTAAACGATGGGTTTATCCTTTGAGCCATTCTGCATAAACGCTTCGGAAGGATCGATGTTAAAGTCGTATCTAAACACCGTCTGGTGATCCGCCGGTTCGTATCGTTCCATACAAGGATTGTAATAGCTCTCAGGTGCATCTGTGGGCACTCGCTCAACGTTAAACTCACCAAGGCTGAATTGCCTTTGCCATAGCAGCTCCCCAGGCATACTATAGCCTGCTAAATTCTGGCTGGCTGGAACATCAGAGTAAATACTCAACGTGAATGCCACAGCCGCGGAATTTTGCTCAGGGAGATTATCTCCCCGCCAAGAGCCCCAAATATGAATGTCGGTCAGCGGACTGGTATCTGTGCAAAGGAAATCATCCGCAAGCGTCTGCGACAGCCAGTCTCCCTGCTGAGTTGTTGCATCTATATCTATACCCAGCTCGGTCAAATCAGGATGCTGTATCCACTTGGTTTTTGGCTCTATGATTGTCTGCTCAAGAGCAATAGACTCCTCATCTTCGTAATGAGGCCAACAACGTAGAGATGTGAATGGCTGTTCCCATTTGACATAATTCGGATCCGTGTCCAGTTCAAAGGTCATATCGTAACTGCGAGTCTGGTCACAAAGCGATGCGTTTTCTATTGGAGTAACCTGTGATGGATTAAGCTCCAGGTCCGGCTTAAGCTCATCGTACACCAAGTCCCTTATAACGACGGCATCATCCATCCAGTGCCTCGGACGGGTCTTCCATCCCCACGGAAATGCGTTCTCTGCAATGTCGTCATATATAGCTGCGATGCTAATCCAGTAGACATTATCTTGTGTCTGGTCGAGGAAGTCTCCCTGCCTGAAGTACTCGTTCGGATCAAACTTCGCATAATACTGGAAGCAAGCCTCCTGGTCCGCCTCCGCCCACAATGTGACCTCGCCGTTAGCAGCAACTGTTCCGTTGGCATTCGTGGTTGCGACATGTATGTGAACAGTGTGCGCATCGTCAAAGTCGTAACAACCCGTCGGCACGGTAGGCGGCACTGTGGAAGTATCTATAGGCTGATTTGTAGAGACGGGCGCTGCCGGCAGGGTATCCTTCACATCTCTATTTCTATGAACTTTGATTGTCAAAATTCCGCCTTGGATGTAACTTTTGTGAACCAGGATGCTCGCAGTAGTCTCGTATGTTCCGCCTGTCCCCATGGCATAAACATGATTTGCCGCGTCAAGGTTATCAAATAGTACATCCTTAACAGTATATGTCCAGCCGACCAGACCGGGATTGATGGTAACATCAACCAAGCCATCCAAACCTTCTTCACCATTGAGGTGGTTGGTGACTCCGAGGTTGAACTTCACAAGGACATGGGAGCCGGATATTGCTGCTGGGTCGAGTCCTGTAAACATGAATTCTACATCTGCGCTGTCACCTCTAATCCACCAGCCATTGAAGCCTGCCCAGTTGAAGTCCTCGTTGCCCTGCACCGTGACATAAGGATTGTCAGCTATCAGTTGCTCAAGCATCGGGAATCTATCGTATCCGACAAAGTTGCAGTCGTAATTATAGCTATAAACTTCCCAGAGCAGCTTGCCTGGATGGCTGAATGGCACCACATGGGGATTATATCCCGCAGCTACATTAGTCCAGAATCCGATATGGAAAGCCTTGGGCAAATGTGGCGGCTCAGACCCATCCCAACCAAGATGCGAGCCCCACCAATGAACTGAGGCTATTGGCATGCTGCCGAGACATCTGAAATCGTCGGCAACGAGCTTCCACAAACCGACACCTGTGGTCATGGGACCTGAGAAAGAAGATAGCTCATCCCAGCCACAATACACCGGTATGCTCGACGTTGGGTCAATCTCAATAGGAGGTTGAGACCACTTCAAATGCTCAACCGGAGGCTTACACTCGGGTTTGCATGGCTCCTTGATGCCGACAGGATAATCTTCAACCTCTCCATCGAAGGCTAAGCCTTTATATGACAGGCCCCCTTGGCTGCTGAATCGGAATCGCGCAAAGGTTGTAATGTTCGGTGTCGCCGTTGGCGGTACAGGGAACGTTAGCAAATTAGGCCCAATAACCAACGGCCGAACCGCGAATATCTGATCGCCAGCATCGGCCCAACTGCCATCGCCATTAAAATCAACCCAGGCATCCAAGAATCCTTGAGCATTGGCGGTGACATTAACTATTGCCAGTTGGCCGGGTATCAATAGGCTGGTGAAAACAACGCCATCTTCATCGTCGTTGCCATCGTTGTCGTCGCCTGTTGCCGTTGCATCGGGCTGACCATCCGGTTCAGGATCTACGCCGTTGCCCAGGAATATTCCCGGTATTACCGGTATAATGACATGCCGCGCTCCATCGGCTGCAAGGGTTGTTGGGTAAGGCCGCTCCGGCGCATCACCAAAGTCCATCTCAGGCATCGACACTATTTCGCCGGTAATAACAAATGCAAGGTCAAGTGTCTGCCCAGCATATGGATGCGGTACTATTCCCGGAATATCCGGATATGTTAAAGGCACCCAACCAAAATCCCAGGTCAGCCAGACGGCATCATCATTCCAGCGAAGATCAGGAGTAGTCGTCTTCCACCCGAACGTGTAACCGGGTTCGTGTGTTACAGGCAGAATATCTATAACTTCCAGCCAGTAGATTTTTCCTTTCTCCTGTATGAAGGGGTCTTCTTCTATGCAGAAATTGAACTGATAAGCTCTGCTATGATTGGCAGGATCATAAAAGCCTGTCGCAGGATCGAACCAACCCTCAACAATATCATCAGCAACCTCGCCAACCGTATATTCGTAGGGAACGAACTCTCTCGTCCAGAGTATGTCCCCAGGTCTGCTCCAAGGTGTGATGTCATCAGGAGGGATATTCGAATAAATAGTGGCTTGGAATGTTAAATTTTCCACACCTGACGGAGGCAGATAATCATCCGCAAAAGAGCCCCAAATATGGATATCTTTGATTGGGCCTGTTTCAGTGCATAGAAAATCATCTGCCAAACGTGTCCAGAATATATCGACATCCAAACCGGTTGGACTCAGGTCAGGCAATTGCGGCCAGTGCATCTTGTGCGGATCCCCGAGCTGCCAATCACAACCACAATCTACTGTTGCGCAATCTGTGCCAGGGCCTTGAGGTACTCCACCTATGGAGAAACATTCGTTTATATTGGTGTCGATGCATGAGCCGTCTAGTAAGCAGCAGGCCTCTGTCGGTTGTGAACAAATTGTCGTAGCGCAGTCAGTGCCAATACCTTGAGGGTCACCACCCTGGCGCAGACATTCATCCGATGGCAAATCCTGACACGAATCGTCTGGAAAACAGCAGGCCTCTGTCAGTTGTGAACAAATTGTCGTAGCGCAATTAGTGCCCGTCCCTTGTGGGTCGCCACCTATGGCTTTGCAATCCTCTTCGGTAGTGTCAATGCAGGTATCATCAGGCAAGCAGCAAGCCTGTCTCTGAGCAGGCTTCTCAATGCAGCGATGGTCAATTGTACCATCTATGACGAAATTGGAGCCCCGCACATCTATTGAGACCCACTCCGGATTATAGCTTTGAATTTCTAAATGGCTAGAGATGGTTGTACCATTGGGCGGGATGGTTTCTAAGGTTTTAAAAGTGTGACGCTTAATATACAGCTGTTCAAGCTCCGGGTCCTGCACATACTGAGGTAGGGGAGGCTCTCCGCCGCCCGGCCACTCGGGGCTGGACCAATTGTAGGCTATCTCCACATAGGAACCAGCGACCGGACTATAGGGAATAACAAAGATCGACACATCAATAACCTTTTTGCGGTCAGGATCGTAAGGGCCATTGTAAAACCACTGGTTCCACCAGTTGGTATTGCGATAGTAGTACCACTCAGGATACGGACCATCACACCAACCCTCTTCAACATACCCATTGGCGTTAACTACAACATGAAATGTGTTTACCTCCGCTCGACCTGAAACTACTGTCAACATCAAGACTGCTGTTATTGCCAGCAGCCACGTGAACTTTATGTTTTTTTCTCTCTTAGCCATGATTAATCACTCCATAATTGGGGTAAAAATTTATCTGTGACCTGATCTGCGCAACTGGGCCACACACAAGCCGCTCTCTAACCTTGGATACAATCGGTTAATGACGCGCAAACCTATAAAAAAGGCGTAAATGAGGGTAAACCGTTGCGATAACCTCGCGCCAAATTTATTACAGAACTGGATTTAAAATATAACCTTTGGGTACAGCAATGTCAACTGTAAATTATAGGACGTTGATGTTTCAAACAACCTCCCTCGAGGACAAATATTGTAACTTCTCTACTATAAAACAGATACGTTATTGCAGATGTGGACTTCAACCTTATTTTCTGTAGGTTTTTTGGGGATCGTAGACCTTCTCAGCTACAAATTCCATATCCTTGCCGCTATCCTTTTTCATGGCGCGGTAGAAACAGGATTGGTAACCTACATGGCATTGGCCAGCGTCAACGACCACCTTAAGTAACAAGCAATCCTGGTCGCAATCAACAAGTATCTGCTGGACTTTTTGGACGTGGCCGCTCCGCTCACCTTTCTTCCAGATACTCCTTCGAGACCTGCTAAAGTAAGTGGCATAGCCTGTCCGAATTGTCAATTCGAGCGCCTGCCGATTCATGTACGCAAACATCAAGACTTGACCGGTCTGTGCATCCTGAGCTATCGCTGGTATTAGACCGTTCTCGTCAAAGGTCGGCGTAAAATCCAGACCCTCTTCAATAACCTGCTTCGTAGCCACTTCGTGGTTCTCCTAAATTGCTAACTGAAGATGTCTTGTCAAAAATCTTTTTACCTGTTATCATTTTCTAAGACAAGTCTTTTCAAGGAAAGATGAGTTGTCGAACGGCGTAAAGTCAACCAAAGCCAAACATCTGTCCCTGGTGCTGCGTACCACTGTGGCTGTTGTAGCTATAGTCTGGGTTTTCCGTGGCCAAGATTGGAAGCAATTAGGCCAGGTCTTTGCCAGGCTTAACTTATGGTATTTCGCCCTGAGTCTGGGAATATTTACAATAAGCCAGGTGTTTATCGGGTTGCGCTGGTGGCTGCTGCTACGGGCGCAGTCCGTCTTTACCGGCTTTTGGGCCGCCGTAAGGCTGCATTTCTTAGGGCTTTTTTACAACAACCTTATGCCCGGTTCAATGGGCGGTGACCTATTGCGGGCCTGGTACGTAACGAAACACACCGACAAGAAGCTTGAAGCCGCTCTAAGTGTGTTCGTCGACAGGGCAATCGGATTTCTTGGCATGCTTGCAATAGGCGCGTTTTGCTACCTACTTTTTATGCACGGTGAATATATCGTTGGTTATGAGAACAGCAGTAGTTTTGCACAGTCTTTAGCTGAGCATAAAGGCAGTCTTGCTTGGCTTGCGATCATAGTGGCAGTACTCCTAGGCCTGCTTTTATTGCACAGAACAAGCCGAACTATGCTGGCAAAGGTTTGGCGGTACGTCTGCGTACATGGCGGGCAGGCAATTAAGAAGGCAAAAGAGGCCATTATCATTTATTGTCGCAAACCTGTGACGATCCTTGTGGCGTTTGCCTTGACGATCCTCTTGCAGAGCATGGTAATAACCACTTTCTGGCTTATTGGACTGAATCTTAAAATCGCCGCCGATGCGCGATACTACTTTGTCTTCTTTCCTATGACCTGGGTATTGGCGGCGGTGCCTGTCAGCATAGCAGGCGTAGGTGTTCTTGAAGGAGGCATCCGAGAATTGTTCACTCGCTTTGCCGGGGTTGGTGCTGCAGAGGCCCTCGTTCTGGCTCTCTGTCAGCGTTTTGTGTGGGTTTTGGCGTCTCTGCCCGGAGCCGTGATACACTTAACAGGCACACATCTGCCGAGGGAGTTTTTCGTTGACTATCGCAAGCCCACAAATTAACTTATGGTATCGAGGCAGGACGCGATTTCCGGGCATTTGTTAAGGGCAGAGAAGAGAAATCGCGTGTTGACAATGAAGGATCGTCATTAAAAAACATGAGCGTTACAAGGCGCTTGAAAAGCTACTTTTTGAGGGGATTGGCAGTATTACTGCCGACCGTTCTTACAATTTGGATTTTTTCCACAGGCTACAAGTTCATCCAGGATAAAATCAGCATTCATATAAATCGTGGGCTGGTTCATCTGATAACGCTCATTCAGGGCGAAAGGGGCATCAGCGAGAGTGGTCTAACTGCTATTTTTGTGGAGGGAACTGCCGGGTCTATAGTAGGTTTTCTCATCACGGTAGCGGCAGTTTGTATTGTTGGAGCACTGCTTGCCAGCGTTGTCGGCAGGGCTCTATGGCGTTTTGTCGAAAAGTTCATAATGAACACGCCACTTTTGAGACGGGTTTATCCTTATGTAAAACAAGTCACCGATTTTGTGCTTACGCCGGAAGAGCAAGAAAAGCTGTTCTCCAGAGTCGTAGCAATTGAGTATCCTCGAAAGGGTATATGGTCAATAGGTTTTGTTACGGGCTCGGGACTAAAGAAATTAGTAAAAAACGTGGAAAAAGAATTTCTCACTATTCTTATTCCAAACTCTCCAATGCCGGTTACAGGCTATGTGATAATGGTTCCCAAAGAGCAGACCATAGCTTTAGACATGACAATAGAGGAAGCTTTTAGATTCACAATAAGCGCTGGTGTTATAGCGCCGTATAGTCAGCGAGTGCCAGCCCTGCCACAGACACGTGAAAGAAATCAGGATAAGCAACACAGTTTGCCGGAAAACAGTTAAGGAGGTTGATCTTGTTATTCAAAATTACTGGTAAACATATTGCCATAACAGAGGCTATTAAACAACATGCCGAAACGAAAACCGCCAAGCTGCCCAGATACTACAGCAGCATCAACCAGGTAGAAGTGATTATCGACGGCAGTGAGGGTGGCAATGTCCGCGTGGAATTAATCGCAAGAGGCGAACACAGTAATGTTTTTATTGTTACTGAGACAGGTCAGGATGCCTACCGGTGCATCGATGTAGCAGTACATAAGCTGGAAAGACAGCTCAGAAGAAAAAAGACCAAGGAACGTAACAACAAACACACAGGTAGCTGAGGTTATCTCAGTCCGCATTTGTTCGTCAGCGTTCTTTTTCAGTTTGCAGTATGGCCAGAAGGGCCGTTACGAATGGTTTTAGGCTGGTATCCGGTATAATGAAGTTTGCAGATTTCGTCTGTTTTAAAGCGACAATTCCTAAGCTGCAGGCCAAGGACCGTGACGGGGCTATAGCCGAGCTGGTATCGGCACTTGATAAGGCCGGCAGGTTAGAAAAAGATGCCTGCAATGATATTATAAGAGCATTAATCAAAAGAGAGAATGAAGCAAGCACAGGGATGGGCAAAGGTGTTGCTATACCCCATGTGAAATACCAAGCAGTCAAAGATGTGGTTGCTGTAATCGGACAAAGCGATACTGGCATAGATTTTTCTGCTCTTGACGAGCAGCCGGTTTATTCAGTGATACTCTTAATAAGTCCTATTGACAATCCCGACAGGCACTTACAAGCTATGGAGAACATTTTCAGGCATCTGCAGCAGGAGAAGTTCCGCAGGTTTCTTAGGCAGTGCCGTGGGCCCGAGGAAGTCGAGGATCTTCTCAGGGAAGCCGATGATAATCCGACCCTATGAGACTGTCAGTCCATGTCAATAAGGTCTTCAAATTCAGGCAGGAAAAAATACGTTGGAAAAAACAGCTTATGAGGCAACTGTTGAGATAAAAAATGCAGATGGTCTCCACATGCGCCCGGCAATGCAGTTTGTCGATATTGCAAACCAGTTTGACTGTGATATTACCGTTAGCAACGGCGAAAATACGGTTGATGGCAAAAGTATCATGCAGATGAGTATGCTGGCCGCAACCTGTGGAACGAAACTGGCTGTGAAAGCCGAAGGACCTAATGCTGAGGAAGCGATCCAGGCTCTGCAGAAACTCGTAGAGAAGAAAATGTTCGACGAGCCACCGCCGAAAAACCGCAAAAAATAATTGAATTTGGTGAAAGTTCCGCATGGAAATAAAAAAAGGAATAGCTGTCTCGCCGGGCGTTTCCATCGCCAAGTCGCTGATTATCGACTCTGTGGACTATCGAATCCCTCAGCGTCCGATCAAACCGTCACAGAGGATGACGGAAATTCAACGAGTGCGGAATGCCTTCAAGGAAGCAATAGATGAGCTGACGCAGCTCGGGGCAGCACAGGATGAAAGCGAGACAAGTAGGATAAAAGATATTTTTGCAGTGCATCTTCGTTTTCTGCATGACAGAACTTTGCGGAGGAAAATAACGGATTTGATCCACTCGGAGTGTGTGATAGCTGAGTATGCTGTCTCTACAGTCCTGCAGGAAATTGAGTCCCATTTCAGCAACGTTAAAGACGCCTATATTAGTGAACGTGCAGCAGATATTCGTGATATCAAAAGGCGTTTGCTCAAACATCTTTTAGGCCCAAAGCACGAGGATGTTGAGCATCTGACCGAAGAGGTGGCAATCTTAGCTCGAGAGCTAAGTCCCACACAGACCGCCGGTTTCAACAGAGAATTTGTAAAGGGTCTTGCAACCGATGCCGGCGGACGAACAAGTCATACAGCAATTGTTGCCCGTTCCTTAGGTATTCCCGCTGTGGTAGCTTTGGAAGACCTGACAGAAATAGTCAGAGGTGGCGACACTGTCATTATCGACGGCAACCGTGGTATCGTCATTGTAAATCCTGATGACGAGACAATTCGTCAATATAACGAATATTCGCGAGAGTTTGCAGAACTTGAGTACAGGCTCGACGCCATAAGAGAAGATCCGGCTGTGACTCGTGACGGCGCTAAGCTCACATTGTTGGGCAATATCGAGTTTCCCGACGAGGCAGAAATAGTCCTGCAAAAAGGAGGTGAAGGCATTGGTTTATACCGGACCGAGTTCCTGTATCTTAACAGGCCCAGTGAACCCACAGAAGAGGAACATTATGAAGCTTATGCACAAACTATTCACGTCTTTAAAAAACGTCCCGTGGTAATAAGAACGGTCGATCTCGGTGCTGATAAATACACCCAAAGCAAGCGCTTTGCACCGGAGCCAAATCCTTTTTTAGGGCTAAGGTCGATTAGGTTTTGTCTGCAGAACCTCACGATGTTCAAAACGCAGTTGCACGCAATTCTCAGAGCCTCGGTTCTGGGTGATATCAGAATAATGTTCCCCCTGATCACAAACCTTCAGGAAATAATGCAGGCCAAAATGATTCTGCATGACGTCATGGAAGACCTCGATGAAGAATCTATACCCTACAACAAAGATATTCAAGTCGGCATCATGATTGAAACGCCGTCAGCCGCACTGACGGCGTCAACGCTTGCAAGAGAAGTCAATTTCTTTAGTATTGGGACAAATGATCTAACACAATATACGCTTGCTGTGGACAGGGGTAATGAGTTAGTTTCTACGCTTTACTCAGCAGGAGACCCTGCGGTGTTACGCATCGTCAGAACCATTATTCAGGACGCACACAAAGCACAGATAGATGTTGCTGTCTGCGGCGAAATGGCTTCTGATCCGGAGTACGTTATGCTGCTATTGGGAATGGGAATCAGAACTCTGTCGCTTACTCCACCGATGATACCAGAGATAAAGCAGATTATTCGCTCAGTAACTATTGAAGAATGTAATAGACTGGCAAGAAAAGTCCTCAGTATGAACTCGGAAAGGCAGATATCCAGCTACCTTCGCAACGCTGCGAGAATAGTCCTTCCTGAAGCTTTTTAGTTACCTTTTCTCGGAGGATTTAATTATGAGATGCGTTAAAAAACCGGTTATCGTGACCATTGTGGCAAATATAGTATTTCTTATTAATCACATCAGTCTCGGAGCAGAGGCGGTAACACCAAATGCTGATGTTCAGTTGCAGCAAATAGCACTTTTCAAAAACGGATTGGGCTTCTTCGTGTCGGAGGTCACCTGTCCGGAAGAGAGCGATTCGTTCAGTTTTATGCCGGCTTCAGCACCTTCTCATGGAACGTTTTGGGTGGCATACCCGCCTGATGTGAAATTGCAGAGCCTCACCGTCAAGCAAGCAGATTCGACAAAACCGATTGAAGCTATAACTATCTCCGAACTGCTCAAGGCCAATGTCGGCCGTAAGGTCAGGTTGTCTTTATCCGGAGAAGAAGAATTGACAGTTGAGGGTGTAATTAAATTTTTCTCCGACGAAAGAGAACTCCCCGAGCCTGACCCCTACCCCCCTGGAAGGGCAGAACAATTAACGCCAAGTTACCGCAGAACGGAGCTTTTCAACGGACGTCTGATGACTGTCCAGACCGATCAGACGGAGGTGTGCATCGACCCGCAACAAGTCAAAATGATTGAATTTCTCAATGGTCAGGCTCAGAAGTCTTTTGCCAAAAAAAGTAAAATTGTCCGGATTGCCGTAAAGATGCGCTCGCCGGCAGACGGACAGAAGCTCACGATAAGTTACCTGGCCAAGGGCATCACGTGGGCACCCAGCTATATTATAGATATAACAAATCCTGATGAAGCTATTATCTCGGCAAAAGCTGTGGTAATAAACGAGGCCTGTGACCTAAAGGATGTCACGATACAACTGGTAACCGGATTTCCACACCTTCAGTTTGCCGATATTGTCAGCCCTCTGGCCTTAAAAGAGAGTTTAGCCCAGTTTCTCCAGTCGCTAATAAGAGGCGAAAGCGAGCGTGGTAGGTTACGAGAGGCTCGTGTCATGACTCAACTGAGTGCTGGATATTACAATGAGGGCGAAACAATGATGCCGGCATACGGTGCAGCAGAAGCTGGCAAAGTTGCGGAGGATTTATTTCTCTACCCAGTTGAGAAGGTCGAGCTCAAAAAAGGCGAAGTTGGTTACTTCCCACTGTTTAGCGAATCCGTGCCCTACAAGCACATTTATCAATGGAAGATACCCGATTACATTAATGAACAAGAACGTTATTACTACGACCAGCGCAGAGACGAAAAGCATGAGCCAGAAGAAGAGGTCTGGCATTGCCTAAGACTGGAAAATACTACGAAAGTACCCTGGACGACTGCTCCGGCTGAGACCGTAAAAGAAGGTCTTATCCTTGGACAGGACACATTAAACTATACTGCCGTTCATGGGAAAACGACGCTTCGCATTACCCAGGCGGTGAACGTCAAAGCCGAACAACTTGAACTTGAAACTGACAGAGCCCGAGATGCGGCGCAATTATACGGCCATCATTACGACCTGGTGACGATAGAGGGAAATCTCTCGGTGGCCAACTTCCAGAATAAAGCCATCACGCTGGAAATTACTAAGACTCTTTCCGGCGAGGTCAAATCGTCGCAACCGGAAGCTATGGTCAAGACGCTGGCCCGGGGACTGCGGCGTATGAATGCGGTCAGGAATCTCACCTGGACAATCGACCTAAAACCAGGCGAACAGAAACAGCTCAGCTATATATACGAGGTTTATGTGCGAAGATGAGCGAGACATTCCTGAGGAATTCAGAGAAAGGACGATCGGAGATGAACGCATGACCACTTCAGACAAAGTCATGCTTGCAGTGATTAAATTCAAAGTTCAGGGCAACTTCAGGTTTCTCTCACACGCTGAGACGCTCAAGCTTTTTCAGCGGGCCTGTGTCCGAGCAGGCATAAATGTGCAGTACAGTCAAGGTTTCAATCCCCGTCCAAGAATGTCGCTGCCGTTACCCAGAAGCGTGGGGGTTGAATCGGAAGACGAGCTGCTCTGTATGCGATTTAGCCATGAGACTGACTCAGCATGTAGCGATATGAACGCATCGCAAGTTGGAAGCAGACTTTCCGGTCAACTGCCCCAAGGTTGTGAACTGATCTCGGTTGATTTTACATACGCAAATGTATCATTTCATCCTCGTTTGAAAACGTATATAATATCGGTGCGACAGGAGCATTTTAACAAAAAGCTAAGGGCAAGAATTGAGCACTTGCTGAGAGCAAAAAATCTATATGTTGAACGCAAAACTGGCAAAAACGGCACCACACACAATATCGATGTTAGAAGCTTTTTCGAGTCAATCAATGTAAATAATCAATGCGTCGTTGTTGAATGCAACATTAGTCCGGCCGGTTCTGTACGCGTGGAGGAGATTCTCAGGCTGTTGGAAACAGACGTAGAACAGCTATCGGCTCCTGTAAAACGCACGAATGTTCGATGGGAAGAAATACAATAAAATAACATAGAATGCTGGGAGCAGAGATACAAAAATGGCACGAGAGATGCTAATAAATGCTGCAGAGAGTGAAGAGTGCAGGGTAGCAGTAATTGAAAGTGGCTCGCTTGAAGAACTCTATGTGGAAAGAGCAAGTTTGGGCAGTCACGTCGGCAACATTTACAAAGGCAAAGTTGTTAATGTCGAATCCGGCATACAAGCTGCATTCATCGACATCGGCACAGGCAAGAATGGCTTTCTTCATATCAGCGACCTGCACTCTCGATATTTTCCCGGCGTACGCAGCAATATTGTTGAAAGCATCGGCCGAAGAAAGGCCCTGAAAGACAGACCAGCTATCCAAAACTGCCTGCGGAAAGGACGTGAAATCGTCATTCAGGTCACTAAAGAAGGCATTAAAACCAAAGGACCAACACTCAGCACATATCTCGCTCTGCCGGGTAAATATGTGGTGGCTATGCCCTGGATGAGAAGCTATGGAATCTCGCACAAGATTGAGGATGAGGATGAGCGCACAAGGCTTAGACAAATTCTTCAAGAAAACAAGCCTCCAAAAGGGAATGGTCTTATCATCAGAACAGCAGGCCAAGGATGCTCAAAAAGAGATATCCAAAATGACCTCAGATATCTGACACGATTATGGAGGGCTATCGAAAAACGGATCGAGGCAGAGAAAGCTCCAGCACCGCTATACCAGGAGTCGGATTTAGTAATCAGGACTCTAAGGGACGTTTTCACCAACAAAATAACCAACATAGTCTGCGACTCGGAAAGCATGACACGCAGAATAAAGGACTTTCTTTCTCAGGCGTATCCACGTCTGAGAAGGCGAGTGACATACTATAACGACAAGGCCCCATTGTTTCACAAATATCAAATTGAAGATGAGATTGAGAAAGTTCAGTCTCGCACGGTAAAACTTGGAGGCGGCGGCTCGATTATAGTCGAGCAAACAGAGGCACTGGTCTCAATTGATGTTAACAGCGGACGACCTCATGGACAAAAAAGTGCTGAGCAGACCGCTTACGAGACAAATATGGAAGCGGCACCTGAAATTGCCCGCCAGCTAAGGTTGCGCGACTTAGGTGGGCTGATAATCTGCGACTTTATTGATATGCGTAGCCAAAAACATTGCAAAGACGTGGAAAAAGTCTTTCGCGCAGCGGTTAAAACCGATCGCGCACGCTCGAAGATATTGGGGATAAGCAGATTTGGTATTGTTGAAATGACCCGCCAGAGAATACGCCCTTCGCTACAGTCCAGTACTTATTTGGCGTGCCCACATTGCGCCGGCACCGGCTATGTCAAAAGTCATGAATCGCTGGCAATCGAAATAATCCGACTTTTAAATCTGTCCGCATCAAAGCAGCAGATAAGACGCATTGAGTTGTCTGTCTCGCCGGAGGTCGGCGACTACCTGCATAATGTAAAAAGAGCAGCCATAACACAGATAGAGCAGCTAAACGATAAACGCATCATCATCCACGCCGCATCGGATTTCTCCGGTGGAAAGCACCAATTGGTTTGCTATAATGAGCGGGGCAGCATCGTTAAATTGTAAGCACATTTTCGAATAACCGCGTACCACAAGGCGTTAGAATAATGACACGAGATAAACTAATAGACATGCTGAGAAAAGACCTCATATTTTATTTCTGAATATGGTGTGAAGAGAATAGGTCTATTTGGCTCTTATGCCAAAGGTACACCGGTAGAAGGTAGTGATATAGATATTCTTGTCGAGTTTGTAAAACCGATAGGGCTTAAATTTATTGTATTTGCAGAGTATATAGAAAAACTGTTGGGCAGAAAAGTTGATATTCTAACACCTGCCGGCATAGAGTCGATAAGGGTTAAAAGAGTGGCCAGAGATATTACAAAGAGTATAGTTTATATCTAAAAGATAGGCGGCGAAAGCCGCGGTGTTAAGAGTATCTGTGAAACTGTTAGGTAGTATGGTTATAAGTTAGATTGTCAGGAATAGCGTTTTTTTAACTCATTAGATTTGAGTGATAATGGTGAATCAAGAAGGGAGAAGGATATGGCTCGTACTAAAGTAGACAAAAATGTGCGTCGTGCTATCCGGGAAGCTCGTCGTATGACTCAGGAAGCCGAGAAAATTGACTGTAATGAAGCAGACACTCGTTTGCGTATTGAGCGAATACTTGAATCCTTAATGGGCTATGACATTTTGAAGCACGTGACACGAGAACGTGCAGTTAGAGGTGCAGGTGAGACAGAACACGTTGATTTTGCAATACAAATTGGACAGGGAGAAAAGGCCAAACCGGTGATAATGCTTGAAATCAAACGAGTGAATGTTGATTTGGTACGAAAGCATCTCCGCCAAATTTCATCTTACGCAATAAATGCAGGATGTGAATGGATATTATTAACGAACGGTAAAGAATGGAAGCTTTATCATGTATCCTTTGGTCAACCACCTGTAACAAAACTTATTCATTCTTGGAACATTCTTGCTGACGATGTTTCGGTTCTTGCAAAACGTTTCGAGCTAATCTCCTTCAAAAGCGTAAGGAAAGGTGCTCTCGATGAAGTTTGGGAAAAGACAAATGTGCTTACTCCTCGCAACCTTCTCCAAGCTGTACTGTCTGAGGATTCAATAAGACTCCTCAGACGAGAGTTAAGAAAGGAATCAGGAGTTCTTCTTTCTCCTGAGGACATTTTATCTGGCATCCGCCGACTGCTCAACGAAACAGCACTCACTGAGTTAGAAAATGTGCGTGTATTTTTACCTGAACAAAAACGACGGGGGAGAAGAAAGAAGGTGAAGAAACTATCTCAAGAAACAGTAATTCCCAAACTATCGTTTAATAGGAAAACTGGAAAATCGGAACAAATAAAATAATCTACCGAATCAGTTAATTCACAACAAAAATGGGAGTGACAATAAGTGGAATTTGATCTTGACTATGCACGGAAAGTGATTAAAGCCGAAGCTAACGCAATAAGTACAATCACTCCCATTGTTGATGCTTCTTTTGCCAAGGCTGCTGAAATGATCTACAGTTGCAGCGGCTCCTGCATAGTAAGCGGTATCGGCAAAGCTGGTATCATCGGCCAGAAGATTAGTGCCACTCTCGCCTCCACCGGCACACCAAGTCACTTTCTCCACCCCGCTGAAGCTGTCCATGGAGACCTTGGCAGGTTACGCAAAAACGATGTCGTCATTGTTCTAAGCTACGGCGGCGAAACAGATGAGGTCCTTCGATTGATAAACCTCGTAAAACAATTGGAGATTAGGCTTATCTCGATCACCGGTGAGAATCAATCGACTTTGAGCAAACATAGCGACGTAGTTCTATGTATGGGCAAGATATCCGAAGCCTGTCCGCTCGGCGTAGCACCAAGCGTTTCAACCGCCTGTATGTTGGCAGTGGGCGACGCCCTCGCTTTTACTGTTATGAAGGCTCGTAAATTCAGCGTAGAAGATTACGTAAGATTTCATCCTGGAGGTTCGCTCGGCGCGAATTTGATGACCGTGGAACAATCGATGATGTTCAAACATGGCGAGAAACTGCCTATTACAAGAACTACCGACACAATAGAAAAATTACTCAAGGAAACAAGCGACGTAAAACGCCATGGAGCAGTAATCATCGTTGACAATGACGACAGATTGACAGGAATAATTACCGATGCGGACCTTCGGCGACTGATAACTAAAGAAGGACCGCGTGCTTTCAAGCGCAAAGCCGGCGATGTTATGACTTCTGACTGCAAAAGAATCAGGGCCGATGCCCTTGCTTCTGAGGCCACAGCTATTTTCCACAAATACAGAATTGACGAACTTCCTGTTATCGACACAAACGGCAAGCCTGTGGGCCTCATCGATGTACAGGATGTCGTGACGATAAAAGTAGTCGGATGACATCTCCCGTGGCCCTGCATCGGCCTAACGATTAACAACAAACTGTCCAGGAGCAGCCCATGGCAGAACAACCAAAATTTAATCTTTCCGATATCGAATTGCTGACCTTGGATGTTGACGGCGTTCTCACCAACGGAAGTCTGACAATCAACAACGGCAGCGAAACACAATCTTTCAGCATGCTGGATGGCCATGGAATCAGGCTATGGCAAAGGGCAGGACTAAAAGTCGCTCTACTGAGTGGCAGAACATCGCTTCCTGCAAGACATCGAGCTGAACAACTGCAGATAAAATATATCCTTGAAGAATGTCATTACAAATTACCAGCTCTGAAACAACTACTCGAACAGATCGGTCTTTCACAGGAAAAGGTGGCCTATGTTGGTGACGATCTGCCTGATCTGCCGGCAATGAGATACGTTGGATTCGCAGTGGCTGTCGCAAACGCAGTAGACGAAGTCAAGCAGTGCGCAGATTACGTAACCACTCGACCCGGCGGCAGAGGAGCGGTGCGGGAAGTGATAGAGCATATTCTCAAAAACACCGGCAGATGGGAAGAACTAATGAAGCGATACTTGTCGTAGCGATCAAACCAGCTTGTTATGAACTCGTATTTTCGAAAAGTTTTTATCGGTATCATTTCTCTGGGGGGCCTACTCGGGCTATATATGCTCTATAGACAGATGAGTGAGACTCCTCCTATTGAATTAAATACCCAAACAGAGTTTATTGACACCATCCGCCAAAGTGATATCGGTGATGTAGATGATCGGGTAGGCAAAATTGGAAACGTTGGTCTTGCCAATGTCAGAAAAACCAAATTCCTACACCGCGACGAAAATGGAAACGTCGACAGAGAATTCGGTTTTGAGGAGCTTTTGCACCAAGTGCAAGATAAATGGGAAATCAGAAAACCATATATCAATCTTCTTATGCCTGATTTGACCTGCCGAGTCACGGCTGACAGAGGCACAGTCCAGGTTGAGACTGCGGTGGGCAAATCCAGTCCAAAAGACGCGACTTTTACCGGAAACGTTGTCATTCACGTTAAGCCTAAGAAAAGCTCCAATATTTATGAAAGCTTCATTTATCTTAATGATATTGCATATCTGAGCGAAAAGTCACTATTTACAACTGCCGGGCCGGTCAGATTTGTCTCACAGAATACACAGATGCTGGGCTCAGGTCTTGAACTTATCTACAATGACCAACTTGACAGACTCGAACTATTCAAAATTATCGAATTGGATAGTTTGCGTTTCAAAGTTCCTCCAGGCAGTGCGAACCCATTCGTAGCCCCATCGGAAAATATTGAACATCCTGCGACTGCCCCATCGGGGCTGAAGCAGGAAAAGAGACAATACTACAGATGTGTGTTTATGAAAGATGCTCTTGTAGATGCTCCTGAGCAGTTGGTTTTTGCCAAGGAAAATCTCTCTATTGACGACATATTGTGGCAGAAATCCTCCGGAGGACAATTATCTGAGTCTATATCTACTGCTATAGAAGATACTAACAGTATAAATAATGATGTTAACGACTCGGACTCCTTCGGCGAGTTATCAGACGAACTCACCGATGTTATTGTGACTTGCAGTGGTGGTGTGCTTGTTGCACCTATGGATTCGGCTATGGCACAAAAGGATTTCAACCAGATAGATGCCGCTTCAACTCTCATCGACAATGAAATCACTATGGACTGTAACGATGCGGCAGAGAAAGCTCTATTAGTGGCCCAAAGAATCCACCACATCGCTTCAACCGGCAACAGTATGGCTATCGGTCCACTTGAGGTCAGATTTTACGCAAGAAATCCAACCGGAGCTAAGCAAAGCCCCGTACCTGTAAGAATAAGTGCTGAAAAAAAGGCTCAGTTTATACATGCATCCAATCGTATCATCCTCGAAAACGAGTGTCTATTCACGATGCTACGCGAGGATGTTAATATCCTACAAAAAGACAGTCTTTCAGCTCCCTTACTCACAATAGACCTGGCTGTTGTAGATGGAACTGCCTCTGCCACGGATTTGCCCCGCATTGCACATTTGACTGCCGATGGCGGGCTGGTCAAACTCACCTCCATCAAAACGAGGGAACAGAAGCTACTCGGAGGCATTGAACTTCAATGCCAGAGGTTCGATTACGACCTTGAGCAGGAATTGCTCTCAGCTCTTGGTCCAGGAATAATAAAACTAAATAACTCGAAGAACGCTATGTCCGTGGCAAACACAAATGGACTTGATCCTCGCAAGAGATGCTATGCGTTCTTGCGTGACTTTGAGAGTTTGAAGTACTATGTCCAGGATAACAAAATTACTGCCGATGCCGGACCACAACGGACATTGCGAATTGATTACATACCTGTTATAAAGGGTGGATACGGTCCACAGACTATTGTAACTTCAAAACATATTGAGGTCAGCCTGAGACAGGCAAATGATGGTCAGACTGAGCTTTCTTCGCTGACCGCCTTGGGTGGTATAACTTACCGAGACAAGGAAAACTATTTTGTAGGCAGCAGCTTATTTTACGACCACCTCAGCCCTATCGTCACAATTCAAGGTGATGACACGATGTCGTGTTATTTTAATGGTGCTCTCGTTGATAGCATTAAAATTAACTTAAAGACCGGCAGAATCAAAGCTCAAATCCCGGCCGCCGGCGCATTGTAGATGTAGCAACATAACCGCAAGACATGGCCGCCCGTTAATCAGACACAGAGTTGCTGCAAGTCAGTTATATTAAGCTCATTTAATTTGGATATGATTTTTTCAGCTTGGCTTAATTGTTCGGCGTCGTAGGTGTTTGTTACAGCAACGGTGTGCATTCCCGTAGCCCTGGCGGCCTGCAGGCCCCAATGCGAGTCTTCTATTACGACACACTGCTCTGCAAGAATTGCATCACTTCGATTGCGATTAAGCTTTTGTAGTGTCAACAGAAATCCGTCCGGATGTGGCTTGCCTTTTTTGATCTGCTCAGCCGAGACTATCGCCGAAAAGTAATGCCGAAGTTTAGCTTGTTCAAGTATTAACTCTATCTCTGAAAGCAGTGCACCGGAACATATAGCCATTGGTATACTATTGTTACTGAGCATCTGCAAGAAATCGCGCACGCCCTCGATTATCTGGCCTTCGGTTTTTATTAGTTCCTCAAAAACTCGCGTTTTCTTCTCTACAAGTTTGCCAATGTCACCTTCACTGATTTTGAGCAGGCCCTGCTCAATAAGCAGCTTATAGCAGTCAACGTCGGTTAAACCCAGATAAGTGGTGTAGTAGTCTTTTGTTGTTATTTCAGTACCATACTGCTTCAACACTTCGTTGAACGCACGGAAGTGTAGAATCTCGGAGTCGGTTATGACGCCATCGAAATCAAATATTACAACTCGAAGCATAAAGTCGTATCTCGTATTTCGTGAATCGTATCTCGTTTAGCCCCCCTTGTTCCACAAGAGGTTTCATTAGAGGATTTACTCATTCGACAGGTACCGGCCCAATTAGGGACCCATAATCGGTAAATGTTGATCTGTCACCGGCGCAAATCAGCTCTGCAAGCGAAGCGATTTTCGGTGCATTCTTTGTTATGTACCTTCGAGCGAGCATCACCTTACGTTTTTTAACCGGTATTGTGTTTATCTTATCCGGCGAACCATTGTCGGCAACCTGCACATCCATTTGAACTCTCGTGCTAGCCTGGTCACATAATAAGTATCCGATAACGAGGTCTATTGCCATATCAACTATCACCCTGCCATAAAGATCCATATATTCATTACCCTCCGTCTTTACAAACGTTACTGCCTCTTTAAGTTGTGCCGTTCCTTCAGCGAGCTTTTCCAGCAAATCCTTTACTGCTTCGTCATAGTTCTGCTGAGTATGCTCATCAAGGAGTTTTTCAGCGGTGCCGCTACAGACACCGCGAACCGCGGCTACTATCTGCAGTTGGCTTGTCCCCTCATAAATTGTGGTGATTCGCGCGTCGCGCATATGTCGCTCGCAGTCATAATCCCGCATGTAGCCACTACCACCGAGGACCTGCATCGAATCGTACGCAACTCTGTTGCACATTTCCGAGCATAAATATTTGCTCATAGGTGTCAACATCGACGCGTATCTTTTGTAGATTCGTGAGTTATTCTTAAGCTCTTTCAATACCGTCTTGTCTTCTGGCGGGTCAAATTCAAGCTTCTTCAGATATCCAACTTCGATATCCACCACGCGCGACGTTTCGTATAAAAGTGCGCGACCAGCCTCGATTGAAGTCTTCATATCAAGGAGCATGTCTCGAACGGCGGGCAGCTTTTCTATCGCGACGCCGAATTGTTTTCTACTCGCAGCATAATCTCGTGCAACGCGAAACGCGGCTTCGGCAATTCCCATTGATTGAGCAGCGATGCCGATGCGAGCGCCGTTCATCAATGCCATAACGTAGGTAATCAAGCCGCGTTGACGTTCACCGATAAGCTGAGCCGGCGCATCATCGAAAAATAATTCGCAGGTTGGGCTGCCGTGAATACCCAGCTTTTCTTCCAGTCTTCGGACCTTGACCCAGGGACCGCGCTCAACGAGGAACAAGCTCAGTCCTCTTCCATCGGAGACATCCGGCTCGCTGCGCGCTAGAACAAGCAGAATATCTCCACAGCCGTTGGTTATGAACCGCTTGACGCCGCGTAGGAACCAGTTGCCTTCGGCGTCCTGATAGACCCTGGCAGGCCTTTCTTTTTCTGCGTCGTGCCCGGACGTCCTGACCGCTTGCAGGTCGGAGCCGGCATCCGGCTCGGTCAGTACCATCGCGCCGGTGACTTTGCCCGCAACAAAATCGGAAAGGTACTTTTGCTTGATTCCTTCCGAGGCAAAAGCATTGATTGTCTCAGCGATCCCCTGCAGGCCAAATATATTCATCAGGGCAGCATCTGCACGAGAGATAATCTCAATCGCCATCGAATAGACCAGATTGGGAAAGTTCAAGCCGCCAAACCGGTGTGGCAGCGTAAAACCCATCACTTCTGCCTGGGCCAGTTTCTCCAAAGCCTCTTGTATTGCCTTTGGACGTGTCACTGACCCATCCTCATTGAGTATATTACCCTGGCGATCCACCTCTTCAGCTCTCGGTGCAATAAATTCAGCGCTTAGCTGGCCAAGTGAATCCAAGACAATATCATAGTTTTGCACGGCTTCTCCGGTATCTGCCGGCGCATAATCGAATTGACTTGTAAACTTGAAGTTCTCTTCGCAGACCGCTGCCAATCTACCAAGGTCTATGTGTCTGAACAAGAATTGTATATCGTCGTTGTCCCTGTAGAAGTTTGCCATGGTTGTTCCGATTACTATCTCGCGATTACGTGTTCAGGCACAATTTCCTTTTCTTTTATAGACCTAATCATAATCGGTACTACTTCATTGAGGTCACCGACTATTTTATAATGCGCAATCTGAAAGATAGGCGCATCTGGGTCGTTATTGATTGCGACGATTTTCTGGCTCTGTGACATTCCCGCCTGGTGTTGGATTGCACCACTCACGCCAACGGCAATATACAAAGCAGGTCTAACAGTAGTACCCGTTTGACCAATCTGGTGGTCTTTGTCAATAAAGCCAAGGTCCACTGCAGCTCTCGTCGCAGCAGGTGCCGCGCCAAGACAATTCGCCAGGTCCCAGACGAGTTTGAAGTTTTCTTCACTGCCTACGCCGGCGCCGCCTGTCACAATTATCCGGGCTGCCTTTAGGTCCACTTTCTTTGGGCGTTTGTGTTCTTCGAGAATCTCTAATGGCAGGTCTTCCTTTACAAGGGAGATTTTCTCGTTAATAATCTTGCCATTACGGTTGACGTCCGGCTCGGGCATTGGCATGACGCCTTCGCGGACGGTTGCCATCTGCGGCCAACGCTCGGGATTGATGATGGTAGCGATGATGTTTCCGCCGAAAGCCGGCCTTATCTGAAACAGCAAATTCTTATGTAGCGTTCCATCCCTCACCGCCTTGTGGTCGCCTATCTGCAGGTCCGTGCAATCGGCAGTAAGACCTGCTTTGATTGCACTTGCAATCCGAGGGGCCAAATCCCTGCCAGCTACAGTGGCACCATAAAGCACGATTTGTGGCTTGTGCTTGTGGATAAGCTCGCAGATTGCCTTGGCATAACTGTTCGTCTGGTACGTTCGCAGCAATGGATGTTCGACAAGATATACGTTGTCTGCTCCGTATTGTATCAGTTTGTTAGCAATCGCCTTGACGCCGTCTCCCAGTACAATCGAAGATAGCTTCACACCGAGCGTATCAGACAATCGTCGGGCTTTGCTCATCAACTCGATCGGCGTATCTTCTAAGCGCCCGTTATGCTGCTCAGCAAAAACCCAGACTTCACCTTCTCTGTTCACATCAATCATACGAATCCGAGTCTCAAAACTTTAATGCACCCCTTCTTGCTCCCCGCTTCCGCAGAGACAAGTCTACCCCTGCAAAGGCGGGGGCAGGAAAGCACGGGGATGTTTTTCAGTATCGGCGTCCGCCGCCACCGCCGCCGCCTCGGCCTCGGTCACGGCCACGGCTAAAACCACCGCGTCCGCCGCCACCACCGCCGCCGGGCCTGCGGCCCTGCGCTTTGGGACGAGCTTCGTTCACATTTACGGCTCGGCCTTTTATATCCTGGCCATTCATGCCGGTAATCGCGGCATCAGCCTCGGTTTTGGTAGTCATTTCTACAAATCCGAACCCTCTGGATTCACCGCTAAATCTGTCTCTTATGATGTTGATGGAGCTGACCTCGCCGAAAGCCTCAAAAGCCTGACGCAAATCATCCTCTGTTACATCGCGTGACAAATTGCCCACATAAATATTCATTTGACTTTCCTTCCTGGCCGTAGAATTCGGCCTTTAGCAATATTCGCTTTCGGCAGGGCTGAACACGTGTCAAACCTTTGAATACCGACAACTTTACCTGTGTAAAAATTCATTTATGCATGCCTTTTAAGACATTTACACATCCACCCTTTTAGGCTTCAGGCTATTATTCTATCCTCAATCAATTCATGAATCATATCTAAAATATTCTCAGCGGTCGGTTCAATATTTTTACTTTCCTTTGCAGCGAGAACGACACTTTGGATACGATGAACTTTCGTCGGTGAGCCGCTCTGGCCGCACCAGTTCAAATCAGCACCAAGATAGTCCAAATCCCACTGCTTGATAAGCAGGCCTTTCTCTATTAAATCGCTGCGCCTTTTTTCCACAAGCTGTCTTATATCTGCTTCATCAGCCTCAGGATTCAGAGCCTTGACCTGCCGCTCAACTTCTATCGGTGTGCGGGCTTTTTTATACTTCATCATCTTTTTCGCAGCGGCAACTCTCGGCTCGTTTGCATTGCTCGTTACCGTCAACAAAACGGGCAGCTTCGCCCTGACGAGCTGCCAGCCGTTGCCTATATTTCGCCTGACCGTTATCGTCTTGTCGGCAAGCTCTGTCAGCTCTTCGACGTACGTAATCTGCGGAACACTTAGCTTTTCTGCAAGTTGAGGGCCCACCTGCGCGGTGTCGCCGTCGATTGCCTGTCTGCCGCAGAGGACAATATCGTAGCTGAGTTTCTTAACCGCACAACTAAGAATATAGCTGGTTGCCAGCGTGTCGCTCGCAGCGCATCGTTGTTCGGTTATCAGGATTGCTTCATCAGCTCCCCGGTAAAGTGCGTCTCGCAGTATAGTGCCGGCGGCGGGAAGCCCCATTGTGATAGCCGTAACATGGCCGCCGAACCTGTCTTTAATCTGCAAGGCCAGCTCAAGCGCATTGAGGTCTTCCGGATTGAAGACAGCCGGCAAAGCAGCTCGGTTTACCGTACCATCATCATTCATTACCTTGCCGGTTATCTTCTTGGTATCGGGAACTTGCTTTATTAAAACGACACAACTGTAAGCCACTGATTTACTCCGAAATCACATGCTATCCGAAAGCGCATTAGTTTAGCCAGATTTGCACTGAGGTCAACCATAAAAGTCAATAGGTTCATACCAGCACCGGCCGTTTAATCCCGATCAAAAATGGCTAAACTTCTGCACCAGAACGGCCGATTTTGTCTGCCATGAGCATCATATTTCCGGTAAAAATTTTCTTTTGACAATACTTTTTATAAATCGATAATTAGCACGATGAGGTTGTTATCGGATGTTTGGCTATAATCGAAGAATTCGCTCCTCAGCAGAAGAACGTAGCTGCTGTGTTCTTTGGATAATCTGATGTCAAACGAGACAAGTTACGATACGGTTTTTGGCAAAATAGCAGTGGAGCAGGGTCTCTGCACAGACGAGGAGTTACATCACTCGCTTAAAGAATTGGAAGCCCGCCGAAAGGTCAATCCTATTATACTCAAGGATCTTATGATCGACCTTGGTTATATAACTGGCACCCAGGCCGAGAGATTAAAGACAAGCATAAAGGAGAGTAAGGCGGCAGCACACCAGATTCCGGGCTACAGAATACTCGGCAAGATCGGTGCCGGTGCGATGGCATTTGTTTATAATGCTCAGCAGTTAAGTTTGAACCGTACTGTTGCTATAAAGGTTTTGCCGAAACGCTTCAGTGAGAACCCAGAATATGTGCAGCGATTCTACAAGGAAGGCCAAGCTGCCGGCAAACTCAATCATCCCAATATCGTCCAGGCTATCGATGTCGGTGAGGCAGGTGGGTATCACTACTTCGTAATGGAGTACGTCGAGGGTAAGACCATATCTGATGATCTGACAGCTGGCAAGGTCTTTGAAGAGCAAGAAGCCATTGACATTATAATTCAGGTCTCTCGTGCCCTTGCTCACGCTCATGCCAATGGTCTTATTCACCGTGATGTCAAGCCCAAGAATATAATGATAAGTGTCGATGGCACGGTTAAGCTTGCGGATATGGGTTTGGCACGTGAGACAACGGACATCGAAGCAGCGCAAAGTGAAGCAGGAAAAGCTTACGGGACACCTTACTACATTGCACCGGAGCAAATTAGGGGCAAAATTGATATCGACGGCAGAGCCGACATTTACGGTCTTGGCGCGACCTTCTACCACATGGTGACCGGCAGAGTGCCTTTCATGGCGGACGACTCTACTGAGATTATGAGAAAACACCTTCGGGAACGGCTGATTCCGCCCGACCACATCAACACCTCATTGTCGGCAGGGGTTTCCGAAGTCATTGAAATCATGATGGCTAAACACAAAGAAGACCGCTACGCCAATGTTGAAGAGCTGCTGAAAGACCTGGAAGCACTCCGTGAAGGCCAACCGCCCATTCGGGCACACAAGAGATTTGATGCTTCTGAGCTTGAGCAACTGGAAAATGGAGAGGCCATCGAGATGGAGAAAGAAACCTACGCTGCAGAAGAGATCACCCGCTACCGACTTGCGGTGTTAATCTTAGGTATAGTAGCGGCAGTATTCTTTCTGGTCATCGTCCTTCTATTAGCGTTTTAGCCATCTACAAGCTTTAAGTAGTTGATTGCCGGAACTGAATAATCAATAGCCAATCATTAATAATCAATTGATTCATGCCAAGAGGCGGTGCACATTTCTCTTCTGCAGAGCTTGCACGAGTTCTGAGTCACTACGATATCGGAGTAATTCACGAAGTCAGGCCTCTTTCCGCGGGCGACAGGCGTGTGCCAAAGGTAGTCGTTACATCCGAACGCGGCAAATTCCTTCTAAAACGCAGACCCAAAGGTAAAGATGACCTGTACCGCGTTGCGTTCACACATGCCGTTCAGGCCCATCTGGCCAAAAAGTCGTATCCAACCGCTTCGCTTGTCCCGACACGCGACGAGAGCAACACAATCCTGCGGCTAAACAACCACATCTACGAATTATTCGATTTTATCGCAGGTGTTCGCTATGAAGGCTCTCCCGAAGCTGCCGCGGATGCAGGTCGGCTATTGGCTAAGTTTCATCAGTATTTGACCGATTTTGTGCATGGTTGGAAGCCGTTAAAGGGCAGTTTCCACGATTCCATAAGCGTTCGCAGGCACCTCAAAATAGTGGAACAAAATAGAAAAACCAGCCCCGACATGCAATTGCAGGCCACGTCTGAGGCGCTTATGGTGCTCTACAACGCATCGAGCGTTCGTGTAAATGAACTTGGATTTGACTCGTGGGATCAGCAGGCTGTGCACGGCGATTGGCATCCGGGCAATATGCTTTTCTCCGATCAGCGGGTTGTTGCGGTCCTTGATTTTGATTCGGTTAGGATTGCGCCGCCGGTTACCGATCTGGCTAACGGAATGTTGCAGTTTAGTATTGTCGGCGGTCGGCCGAATCCGGCAGACTGGCCTGACTATTTTGACCAGGAAAGACTGTTGCAGTTTTTAGCAGGATACAAAGAGTTAATAGAACTGGATAAAAATAAACTTGATTCGCTCACTTGTTTGATGATTGAAACAATGATAGCTGAGGCGGTTTTACCGATAGCTGCAACCGGATTTTTCGGCAACTTAAGCGGGCTTGATTTCCTGCAGATGATACTGCGTAAAGCCAAATGGCTAAATAAACACCGCACCAAATTGACAAAGGCAATTTGTTCGTGACTCTTCGCTCATAACTCGATTTTCCGGGCACGCTTTCTCTGGCATAGACTGCAATGACTAGCAGAAAAAATTTGACAAGCGTGCGATCCAATTGTTACAATGATTTTTAACATCTAAGGAGAGGATTTAACTTTTGGAGATTAGTTCAAATTGCGAAAAGCGTAAAACGTTGATGCGTTGAAGGAGGCATTAATATGAATACAAGTCGATGGTTCTTGGTTTTTGGTCTGTTGCTTTTTTTGTCAAGTTCTCATTCGGCAAAAGCCACAACAAGTCTGGCTGAAGCACTCGATGCTACCGAACTGCAATGGGAAACCGGCGGAGAATCGGATTGGTTTGGACAAACGGATGTGAGTGCGGATAGTATCGATGCCGCCCAGAGCGGCCCGGTGAGTTCGGTGGATCAGACGAGCTGGATATCCACCACCGTGGAAGGCCCAGGACGATTAGAGTTTGACTGGAGAATTCATCAAACTTCCATGCAGTGTACTTACATGGACTACTGGGTAGATGATTCGTCCAAGATGTGGCGCTATGTGAACTCGGACTGGGGACATGTTGTTGACTGCGACATCCAAACAGGTAAACACAAACTTACCTGGACACTCTACTGTATCTGTAGCATTGAATGTGATCAGTCAACAAGCTGGCTTGATCGCGTGCATTTCTTACCCGGTGGTGTTCCTCCGAGAATCGTTTTGCAGCCAACCAGCCAGATAATGACTGCTGAGGGCTGTGTTGATTTCTGGGTTTGGGTGGAGGGGACCGAACCTTTTAGCTACCAGTGGCAACACAATGGCGAGGTGATTCCCGGGTGGACGTTCCGAGACCTAATGCTTTGTGATATCACTCTTGATGACACCGGCGCCTATCAGGTAGTCGTCAGCAATGACTATGGCGAAGTGGTAAGTGACATTGCACAACTGACGGTCATTCCCACCTATCCTCTGGACCTCGCCCTCGGCACTCCAGGGTGGAAATGGTCAAATAGTTCGCTCACAGGCTCCTGGTTCGGCCAGACCACTGATACCTTCGAGAGGAGACCGACGGCAAAGAGCAACACGCAGACTGACGGCTTTGCCTGTCTGCATGCCGACGTCACTGGCCCGGGGACACTTACGTTTGCCTGGCGTCTTCAGGCGGAGAGTTTGAAGGATTCTTTAGAACTCATGGGCGGCTTCCCCTATCAGCGTCTCTATTGCAATCCAACGACTTCAGAATGGCAACAGCAAACCATGTATCTCGGAAATGGTAGTCAGGGGCTCACATGGGTGCACTGGAATGCTTCGTCTTCAAGTGATGCTAGCGCGTGGCTCGCTGATGTTAATTTGGTTGAAGGTGGCACTAGCCCATTGATCACCGAGCAACCGCGGGATTCATCTTGCCTGGAAGGAAGTCCAGCGCGATTCAGAGTAAAAGCTGTCGGAACGCCGCCGCTTAAATACCAATGGCGACATGACGGACAGTCCCTCCCGGATGAAACTGAGGAGGTGTTGGAATTGCGTGGGCTTAGATTCAGCAATGCAGGGCTTTATGATGTGGTGGTCACGAACGAGTATGGCAACACTGTCTGTCAGTCAGCGGAGTTGCAGATCAAGCCAGCGCCGACCGCACCAGCACTTGTTTTCACCTATGTTCCTCCGTGGGGCAGTAAAGATGAACTCCTTGAGGGCATGGTTTACAACCTTGATCCTAACGACTACATCATGGCGGTTTACATTGAGGTGTATGGCACTTGGTGGACCAAGCCATACTGGGATAGGCCTTGTACCGCGATCAAGGATGATGGGAGCTGGACGTATAACATCAATACTGGCGGGAGCGACTTTGTAGCCACTACCATCTCTGCGTTCGTCCTGCCCAAGCCCTGCGATTCAACGAATGATAATCCACCGCTTCTTAGCGGGCAAGCGGAACTACCGAAAGAGTTGTTCGACCTCGCCGTCGCAGCAAAGATGGTTACGCGTAGCCTTCCGAGCGTGAAGTTCTCAGGTTATGAATGGTTTTTAAAGTCTGGCTTTTGGGGCCCAGGTAGTAATCATTTCTCTCATTCACCGCAGAACGTGTGGGTGGACGAAGAGGAACGGCTACATCTCAAGATTAGAAGAAACCAAGGTATATGGAAATGTTCTGAGGTGATTCTGGCGGATTCACTTGGCTACGGTACATATCGGTTCTACCTTGATAGCCGTGTGGACAACCCGCCAGATAACGTGGTTGTGGGGCTTTTTACATGGAGCAACAACCCGTCCTATAGTTACCGGGAGATAGATATCGAATTCAGCCGCTGGAACGAGGGGCCAGATGCACCCGATGGACAGTTCGTTGTTCAGCCTTGGAGTCCACCAGGTCACAGGTATCGTTTCCACATGCGTCCAGACTTTGTTCAGACGGTTCATGCGTTTACGTGGGAGCCGGAACAGATATGGTTCCGATCCCTCGCAGGAAAAGACCTCGTAACCAACCCAAACACTGAGAATCCAGCCGAGTACACTTTCGACCATTCTGGGGAGATCCCACCTCCAGGTGACGAAACCACACGCATAAATCTCTGGCTGATCAATGGCGATCCGCCAGGCGACGGTAAGGAATTTGAGCTTGTTGTAAAAAGATTCGAGTATTTGCCGCTGAACTTCACCAACTATGCTACGTTTGCCAACTGCTGGTTAAAAAAGGGTTGCGGTGAGCCGGATTGGTGTAGTGGTGTCGACCTAAACAATAGTGGGAGCGTTGATTTCGTTGACCTCGGAATCTTCACTGACCATTGGCTCACAGGCGCCCAGTAGCTATTCGGATTCTCTCTTTTTTGCGTACTGTGACACTATTTGTTGTTGGATCCCCGCCTACAGCATGCGGGGACAGGCTTTAATCAGACTCTTTCTTTTTAGAATATTGTGCAACAATCTGTTGTTGCACATTCGGGGGCACTATCTCATAATGGCTAAGCGACATCGAGTAACTGCCGCGTCCGCCGGTAACGCTCTTTAACTGACTGTTGTATTGTGTGACTTCCGACAGTGGAACCTGGGCCTTAAGGACAATAAAATTGCCTGCAAGCATTTCCTGCCCAAGTACCCGACCTCGTTTTGATGCGAGATCGCCGGCAATATCACCCATATTCTCGGCAGGAACGGTAACCTCCATATCGACAATCGGCTCAAGAAGAACAGGTTTTGCTTTTTGAACAGCGTCAACAAATGCACCCTTACCCGCAGCCCGAAATGCCACTTCTTTCGAATCGACAGGGTGGTGTTTGCCGTCGTAAACAGAGACCTTTACATCCTGCAACGGGAACCCTGCTACAGCCCCACTTTGCATCACATCGTTTACACCCTTGAGCACGGCCGGCTCATATTGACCGGGTATCGAACCGCCGAATATATCCCAGCTAAACTGCAATGGCGGATCCGAGTTTCGTTCAGCCGGCTCGACGCGGAGGTAAACTTCGCCGAACTGGCCTGCGCCGCCGGTCTGCTTTTTATGACGGTAATGACCTTCCGCCTTTGTGCTAATTGTCTCCCGATAAGGAATCTTCGGCTCCTTTGCCGTTACCATTAGCTTATAACGCTTTTCCATCTTCTCGAGCATGACTCGCAGGTGCAAGTCGCCGAGCCCGCTGGCGACTAATTCTTTCGTTTGCATATCTCTGCTGATTTTAAAGCAGGGATCTTCCTCGCATAGTTTCTCAAGTGCGCCACTGATTTTTTGCTCGTCGCCTCTTGTGGCCGGCTCAAGTGCCAAAGAGAACATCGGCTCCGGCACAGCAGGCTGGGTGAACTTTCCAGCTACCCTGCCATCGTGAATGAGGTCGCCGATTCTTAGCTCTTCGACCTTGGCAAGTGTTACAATGTCACCTGCGAGACCTGCATCAATCTCTTTGGTTTCGCCGCCCTGCGATTTCAAGATATGGCCTGGTCGGATAGCCTTTCTCTCATTATTACGGTAAAGATTCGTATCCGAATTGATCGCTCCACTGTATATACGTATGGTTATGTACTTCATATTGGACTTTTGATCAAATCCGACACGGAAGACAAGCCCAGCCAGAGGACCAGTCGAATCAGCTTTGAGCTCGGTTACTTTGTCACCATCTGTCAGGTTTTTGGCACTTGCCTGGGCCGGCGAAGGCGTGCATTTAACGACAAGGTCAAGAAATTCCGTTATACCTATCTCTTTGCGGGCATCAGTAAAGACTATCGGTATGAGCGTGCCGGCTTTCAGGGCTTCCACAAACACCGATGCTATTTTCTCCGCCGGTATTTCTTCACCGCCAAGGTAGCTTTCCATCAAAGCATCATCAGCTTCAATGACACTTTCAATAAGCTCGGTGTGGGCCTGTTTGACATCCATCACAGGTGAATCACCGCCGTCATTCTTAATACAATCAATAACGGCCCCCTTTTCGGCGGTTGGTAAATTGGCGCAGCGACACTGGGAGCCAAACGTTTCCTGAATATTCTTTATCAGCTCAAGCTGATCAACATTCTCCGCATCCATCTTGTTTATAACTATAACCCTGGAAAGATTTGTCTCGGTAGCCAACTTAAAGAGCTTTCGGGTATTAGTCTCAATTCCGGCAGCAGCGCTTATTACAATAACAGCAGTCTCAGCGGCTGGGATTGCTTTGACAGTCTGACCGATGAAATCAGGATAACCGGGTGTGTCGATGATATTGACAAGTTTTCCGGCGTAGTTAGCGTACACCGCCGTGGACTGAATTGAGTGCTGGTGCTCCTTCTCTTCTTCGTAGTAATCGCAGATGCTTGTTTTGTCATCAACACTTCCCAAGCGGTTTGTTGCACCGGTTGTGTGCAGAATTGCCTCGGCCAGCGAAGTTTTGCCGCTGCCGCCGTGCCCCAAAAGAATGATGTTACGAAAATCAGCAACCTGAGTCAATTTTTCAACCTCCAAAAAGACTGTTTCAAAGCATCAGTTCAAGCAGAATAATCAAAAATCACATGATACATTGGGTTAAGTCCATACGACAAGCGCTTTTTTGTTATTTCTGGCCATACGTTAGCCATTGGCGGGCTGATTCTCTGTCTCAGATTGCTAACTCGGCGTTGCAGACTTTGGCCGACTGAGCACCCGACACCATTTTATTATGTGTTTAGCGAATATCGAAAAAATTGCAAATGCTCATTTTAGGCAGGCAACAATACGACGTGATACTGCAATTATGGGGCAAGAAACGTATCGGTCACACAAGAAGGTCTTTCGCAACCTTTAACTTCGGAGCCGCAAGACATATCCCGCAAAGTGAAAATGTCGTCCTGCTGTTCACCGACATGCCGTGCTCTCGCAAACACGATGGAACCGTCACTGAACATTACGTTCTGTCCACGACGGTTGTGGTTATAGCTGTTGGACTTGAGCATTTCCTCACACACGCGAAGTCTAAGCGGACGCGAATAATCAGTAGGTAATTCCTCAAGCAACGGATTCAGATCCGCCATCATGACTTTTCGCCCACTTAAATCACGTTTATCTTCCTTGCACCTTAAACGAAAACTGATACTGACGTAAGCTCTGCTCGGGAAATCGTGGTAATCCTCAACTCGAAGTAAATCGAATTGTAGCTTCTTAGTTTGTCGCCGACCGGGGCAAACGAATTTCTCCGGCTTTACGTAGCCACGCTTCACAAGCAGCCATACATGACGAGTATTTGAATGGTTCTCTCTGCCTTGGTAGCCGACTTTCCACCAAGGCTCACCCGCTGTGGCCGCGACTGCCGGCAATTGCTCATCATGGTCGGAGACGTAGTTCGCTAAGCCCTGAAAAATGCTGCCCAACTGTACCTGGCAGCGATGCTGCCAATACTTCTGACGTGCAAAGCCAAGCGAAGGAATCCCAATTGCTGTGATAATCATTAATATTGCAGCAATCGCTACTACTTCACCCCAATTGCCGCGAAATCCAAGTAATTTAATAGTGGATTTGCGGGCCTGCTCAGTAGCAAGAAGTTGCTCAAGATGTTCCCTGCCGGTATCAGCAGCGGCTTTGAGACGCATAATCGTTCGCTCCACCAGTGCCTCCGGACATGCTTCAGGCGAAACACACTCAAGCGGGGCGACAGCAGATTTGAGCTTCGAATGAATTGCAGCCGCTTGCTCGTTGGATGCTATTAGCGACTCGGCTTCGATTGTCTCTTGCTCTGATGTCAAACCCAAACAATAATCAAATAGAAGTTGTTTCTCGCGGTCGCTAAGCGATGTCATGTTGTCTATTTACTCCCGACAGATGCCTTGTAGTCTTTTGCAAATCGAGCAACGGCTGTATGTAGTCTGCTCTTGACAGTACCGATAGGTATACTCAGTATCTCGGCCATTTGTTTGTAAGAAAATCGGTTAAAATAGGCCAAAATCAGTATTCCACGGAGGTTTCCCGGCATATCCGCTATAACCTGCCCTACGCGAGAGGCTGTTTCGTTCCTCTCGAGTTCCTCATAAGGCATTGTAGTATCAAAATTAAGCGTGTTGAGCACATCATCAAACGACATCTCCTGCGATTCTGATATAGTTCCGATGGGTATTGCAGCTGCACGCTGTGATTTGCGAAGCGCATCTTTTGCTTTGTTGGCGGCTATAGTAAACAGCCAAGGTCGCAAAGGCCGGTCGGTATCAAAGCTCTCTCGGCTGGCAAACACCTGCAAGAAGGTCTCCTGAAAGACATCTTCAACCATATCCCGTTTGTTCAGAAACTGCTTCAGGAACGCATAGAGACTGTTCTTGTACCTAGCTACGATTTCACGAAAGCTGTCTTCGTCACCGGCTGCATAGCGGGCGAGAAGTTCTGCATCGGTCAATTTTTCAAAAGCATGCTCCATTCTCGGACTTCCTGAAAATCTCTATCATTATTATATGCGACTTGAGAGCGGATAGAAAGTTTTACTGTGGTCCAATTAGTATAAAAACAGGGATGATTACAATTCCTGATAATACTATATTAAAGACAGTGGAATCTGGATAATACTGGGCAAATTCCGCTGGGGGGAACTCCAGATGCGGATATAGATGCACCTGAAGCATGGAAAATAAAAGCCGGCAGTTCTAATATGGCTTGATGGTGTTGACTTAACACACGAAAAATTTAGGGTCTGTAATGCTCTAAATAACAAGGATATCGGTGGATTAATTACCTTCGTTGTCCACAGCGACGTAGCCGCGTTGGCCCTCACTGATGTAAGATGATTTGGATGAATCTCCCTGCTCAGCCATATCCTCATAACCTGCTTCGGCGTCAGCTTCCATCTGCTCGCGGATTCGCTCGTACTGCTCAAGTGTCATCAACACTTCTCGGGCCTGACTGCCTTTGTACTCACCAAGTATTCCAGCCGATGCCATCATTTCTATTATCCGTGAGGCACGCGCATAGCCGATATTGAGCCTTCTCTGAAGCAATGAGACGCTGCCGCGGTGAGTCTCCAAAACAATCCGGACGGCATCATCAAACAGCTCATCTCTGGTCATATCAGATGCATCAACCTTATGCAACTGCGTCAGCTCAGGATGGAACTGCGGTTGGGCTATATCCTTTAGGTGCTTGACAATTCTCTTTATCTCAGCCTCATCAACAAAAGTACCCTGGGCCCGTATCAAGTCGCTTGTGCCGGGCTTTAGGAACAACATGTCACCTTCACCAAGTAATGTTTCTGCACCATTCTGATCCAGGATTATTCTGCTGTCCATTTTTGCTGCAACACGGAAGCCAATCCTGCAGGGCATATTGGATTTTATAAGGCCCGTGACAACTGTCGCCTGTGGCCGTTGCGTCGCCAGGACTATATGGATGCCGATTGCCCTGCTTTTCTGGGCAAGTCGAACGATGAAAGCCTCTATTTCTTTCGGTGCCGTCATCATCAAGTCAGCCAGCTCATCGATAACAATCACAATATACGGCAGTCTCTTGGGGACTTTGGCCTCTTCCTCGGGACTGCTCGGATTGAAGCGAGCGATAATTTCTTCGGCACCAAGCCTGTTGTATTCAGCTACATTTTTCACCCTTGCCTCGGCCAACAGCGCATAGCGCTCATCCATTTTCACCGTGGCCCACTCAAGAATCTGAACCGCCATCTGCGTCTCGGTGACTATCGGGCACATCAAATGCGGAACCGTGTTAAATGCGGTCATCTCAACCATCTTGGGGTCAATCAGGATAAGCTTTACCTCATCGGGTCTTTTTGTAAGCAAGATACCCGTGATGATGCTGTTGATACAGATGCTCTTTCCCGAGCCTGTTGTGCCGGCTATAAGTAAGTGCGGCATCCCTGTTAGATCCGACACCAGTGCTTCGCCGGCAGAATCTTTGCCCAAAAACAGCGGCAGTTGCATACGCTGCGGCTTGCTGCCGGCCAACTCCATCATACTTTTAATGCGAACCTTTTCCTTCTCACTATTTGGCACCTCAATACCGATTGTGTGCTTGCCCGGCAAAGGAGCAACAACACGAACTGCACCTGCACCGAGCGCTCGAGCCATATCGTTTGCCAGCGTGGCAATCTGGCTCACTTTGACACCCGCCGCAAGCTCAAGCTCAAACATTGTCACAACAGGACCTGTCTCAGCAGCAACGACCGTCGCATTGATATGGAACTCACTCAGCAGTTTTTCCAAAGCTCCGGCCTTTGCCTTTACGACCTTTTCCTGCACAGACGCGAACGTGTACTCCGGCTCAGCCAACAAATCCAGCGGAGGCAGGGTATAGTCATCATAAGAAGGCTGAACAAATGCTTCAGAGACAGGCTTTGGTGGCGGAGGCCTGAGCGGCTTTAACTCCGATTTGACCGCGGCAAATTTTAGCTGCTTGGCGGGCACGGCAACAACAGGCCCTGGTCGCAGTTTATCAATAGCAATTGCCATTGACTTCTGCTTGGTATTGAGCTTCTGCCAGATCGCCGTTAGAGCCTCGGAGTGTTGCTTTGCTGCAGAATATGCCGGGGCAAAAAAGCCGGTCAGCTTTCTTATTGCAATACCAAATCCGCGTAGTGCTGCCAAAACTGCGCTATCCGCCAACAATATAAGACCCACACTCCATGTTGCTACCAGCAATATGAACGTACCCAACGAAGCAAAACTGCTAAGCAACAAATCAGCCATAGTGACGCCGAGCACGCCGCCCGAACCCATCGGGAAAACGTAGATACTGTGAGGCCAAAGGCAATAGAAACTGACCGATGCCGCAACGGTGACAAGTGCAAGACCTCCCGCCCGGAAAGCCGGCTGAGTCACTTCTCTATTGACCAGCTTGGCAATGAAAAAACAAGTCGCCGATACTAATATGACAAATGCACCCGGCCCGATATAGTACATCAAGTAATACGCGCAAAACGCCCCAATGGAGCCACACCAATTGGCGGTGGGCTTATTGTGCGGATAGGCAAACTTACTCGGCCAGTCGGCGATGTCAAAGCTCAGACAACTACACAGCAGTACAACACAAAAGCCTATGCCAAGACAAAGAGCCGCCAGGCGTACCCCCGACCCACCGCCGGACAAAGACAGAGTGGCTCGCCTGCTGCTCTTGCCGTATCTGTTTTTCTTCTTTTTCACGTATCAACCACCAATAAGTCCTATAAATAGTATAGTAATAAAACAGTTATAGCTATGTCCGTGGAGAGACTTATCCTAATATCGGCATCAGATACCCGCTTTCTTCACAATTGCCTGTCCCAGTTCCCTCGCTCAAAGTGAGTGTTGATTAGCAATCTGATCTCTAAGGAAAAAAACTTGATTTTAGTTCCGATAAAAGGTATTCTTGGATTGTTCCAACGCAGAGGCCATTCCCTTCATTATTCTGAAGAAGGACAACAAATGCTTAACTTAGGTAAGAGTTCGGGTCTGTTATTTATATTGTTTGCCATTTGCTTGTTCGGCCTATCAGCTGAAGCAAAGTATGGTGGAGGCAGCGGTACAGCAGAAGAACCCTATCTAATTTATACAGCCGAGCAAATGAACGCAATCGGCGCAGAGCCAAACGACTGGGACAAGCACTTCAAGCTGATGGTAGACATTGACTTGGGAGACTATGCCGGGACAGGGTTCAACATTATTGGGACTGATCATTTCAATCGTTTTAGAGGCGTTTTTGACGGCAACAGCCATACGGTTTCCAACTTCACCTACAGCTCCACAGGGAAAGGTTATATAGGACTTTTCGGAGGTATTGGTTATGATGCAAAGATCAGAAACTTGGGTTTGATCGATCCCAATATTAATGCAGGAACGGGGCATTGCGTTGGCTCGCTGGTCGGCAAGCTTTTTGATGGAACTGTCACGGGCTGCTATGTCCATGGGGGCAGCGTTTCAGGGGATCAATCTGTTGGTGGCCTAGTGGGATGGAATTATGCCGCTGAAACAACTAGTAGTGGTACTGTACTCCATGGAAGTATAACTAACTGTCATGCTACGTGCAGAGTTTTTGGCAGTGGACTTGGTACCGGCGGATTAGTTGGAGACAATTGGGGAACGCTTTCCGACAACTATGCAACGGGCGGCGTTTTAGGAGATAGATGGGTAGGTGGGCTAGTGGGGCTTAGTAGTGGTGAGGTATTTAACTGCTATTCAGCCAGCAATGTTAAGGGAACCACAGCGGTCGGTGGGCTAATCGGACTTAGTGTCGACCGCGCCAGAGTTACCAATTGTTATTCTGCAGGCAGTGTTTCGGCAGATCATTGGGTCGGCGGACTGGTAGGAGGTAACAAGAACAATAGCAAGGTCTCTGACTGCTATTCTACCAGCTGTGTTTTTGGAAAAAGTAAGATCGGTGGGCTTGCTGGAGTGAATCAAGGAACGGTTAGCAACTGCTATTCAGCGAGCGGCGTTGAGGGGATAACTGATGTCGGTGGACTTATAGGCTCCCTTAACGCCGATTCTTTTTACCCCCATGGAAACGTTTCTGATTCTTTCTGGGATGCTGAAGCCAGCGGCCAAGCAAGCAGTGCCGCAGGTATCGGTAAGACGACGGCCGAGATGAAACAAAAAGCCACTTTTACCAATTGGGATTTCACCGAAGTCTGGGGTATAGCAGAAAATCAAACATATCCGTTCTTGCTTCGATGTCCAGCTAGCGACATAAACGGTGACTGCAAGGTGGATTTCACGGATCTTGTTATTATGGCCTCCCATTGGCTGTATTAAAGATCGGTTCGATGTGCCTTTCGTAAATGTTCTCTGTTACATTCTGTGCGATTGTATCTTCGTATTTATCCAGCGCATTTAAGAAACGGTCGCCCATTTCAGCGGCGATTTTGTATGAGACATGAAGTAACTGACGAAAGTGTGGATTGTAATCCTGACACGACTGGTCGTGCTGTAAGACTGATGCAAATTTTTGACCATCCCATTTGTTAACATCATCAAACGTAGGCAGCTTTGTCCTGTCAATATCGATGACAGTCGCATAAGGCTGACAGAGTTCATCTATTCTCGACAGAGACTTTGCATAAATCTCTTTCGCTATTACAAATCCGTCACCGCCTGCAGAAGCCAAGCCGATGAGTTCCTCAAGCCAGGTTGTGCCGGCAGTCTTGACATGCAGCCCCGCATCGAATCTCTTCAGTGCCTTATTGATCGGCTCATAAATAGAAAATTTGTCGCTGCCGGAGTGCACACTCAGCTTTAAGTTATCAGGCAAGCCGAACTCCTTCATCGCAAAAGCAACGACCGCTATATCCTCTTCAAACTCTTTCGCGAACTCTGCTATATCACCAACGTAATCAACACCTTTATTGAATCGGCCGGTGAACTTCGGCGCAATTGTCGCAGCAGGTATGCCCTCATCAGCGATAGCCACGAGGATAAAAAGCATTTCGACAGGGCTTTGAGATTTGTCAGTCTCATCCATTGAAACCTCGGTTATGAAATTACCTTCGCCTTTGGCCGAGGCAATGTGACGATAAATCTTGCCTGCCTGTCTTATCGCCATTAGAAATTTGCTCGCTGCAGTGAGAACGCTATCTTCAGTGATTTCAAAGGTTGTGTCTATGCCCGGGACCTTTAGTGAGCCGATAAATCTGTCGTGCTTCTGGAGAAAGGCGTTTATGTCAGCTTTGTCAGCTCTTTTTCCGATGAGCTCCGCAACGTCGAGCGTGAAGAAATCGCTCGATTCAATAAAATCATTAACGTTAGCCAAACTGATGTGGTCGGCGTCGACAAAATAATGGCCATCGTAACCGCAGGCGGCAACCGCTTCGTCGGCCTCCCTGCGCACATCCGCGGGGATTGTTCCCACAATCGAGTGCTCTCTATGGGACTTGTTCCAGACAGGCGTGACGTCGATTCCCTGTTGCTTGGCCTTAATAATCGCAGAAAGCTGAGCCTTTCCTTGCTTTGCAAACCTGTCACCAATACCAAATGAGTACTTTCCAAGAATCATAAATCAACCTCGCGATAACTCGTTGGCGGCGTGTAAAGGCCAATACACAAATTCGCAATCATTAAAGATGCCGAAATGAACGGCGTGAAGCCCAAGCTCTACCGCTATGGGCAGGAAAATCGGCGTGAAAATCATATCCGCCGGTGCCATATCTATAAACGTACCGACAAACCAAAAAAGGTCAAGCCTGTATTGAATAAAAAACTATGGAAGGCATGTAAAATTGCTCAGGCGGCAACCAGATTAACTATCGCGTCTGTAGCAGACCTCATGAGGAAACATAGAAGTTAGCAAGAAAATACCCCGCAGCGCATCCTTTCGCCACGGGGCAATGAAAAAGCGAAAAAACAAAACTGGTAATCCCTCGAACCTTAAGATTCCTCAGTTTTTCGCCTCTCACACTTTCTATTTTTCCACACCCAAACCTCACAAAAAGAGTTGGGCAGACGTCATCATCTGCTCAAATTCTGCTCAGTTTTACGGGGCACCTGAACAGCAACGCCGAGCCGACCCAACTGCCCGGCCACATCCGACTGGTTCGGGTTAAGCTCAAAACTTCTTTGAAGATATTCCTTCGCTTTGGTTTTGTCACCGCAGCGCAGATAGTAATAACCAACCTGCCTGTTTACTTCCGCCAAATGCGAGCCTACGCGAATCGCCTGCTGATAGCAGGCCAAAGCGTATTCATCCAGTTGCTCCTTTTCAAACTCCTGCCCAAGACTAATTGACTCCCTGGGGGAGGCTGAAACCTGGTTCTTATAATTGCTTGCAAACTGCTCGGCCTTGGCCATGTCGCCTTTGTCAACGAACATTCTCACCTGCGCAGCCTGAGTAGGCCTGTGTGCCGGATCAAAGCCCAAAGCAACATTGTAATGATACTCCGCCTTGTCCCAATTCTCCTGAGTGTGATAGAGCCGGCCCAGCTTGCAATGCGTGTCGGGGTTCCCAAATTTTCTATTGAGCTCTGTGAGCAACTGCGCTTCCGGCCCCTCCGCCGCCTTAATTGTTGCTCCGCCCGTGTTTAGCCCACGATTCTCCGCCTCTCTACATCCCCCAAGGAATAACAGAGCAAAACCCAAAAGCACAATAGCAAAAAAAATAAGAATAACTTTCATCTTTGTGCTATCGTGTCCGCCCATCGTTTTGCGCCTCCATCATTGATGAGTCCCACGTGCCACGGTCAACATCGAAGTGACATCCTTAAGTAGGCATTCTGCCAACCTCGAAAATATATTTCAAGTAAAAACTATCAATCAAGCAAATAAATTGTAAATTTTTTACGAGTTACACTATTTGTCCCCATCCCCAAAAATTTCTGCGATTGCCGAGTTGTTCTATATAATGGTTGATAATTGATGATCATTTTTTTGTAATAAACCATAGCTATAAGGCGACTTAACTTATTGAAGGACACGTTAAAAAAATTTTGATACGTTGGAAGAAAAGCCAAGTGCACCCAAGAATTTGTGAATTTCAGATTCTGGCTTAGATTACTGCGAAGCGCCTTTGCGGGAGTCTTATTTGCAAGTACTGGATTGGCAGTTAATTATCAAAGAAAACGGCTCTGCCGTATGGCAAACTGCGTACAGGCTGCTTGGTAACAACACAGATTCCGCCGACTGCTTCCAGGAAACTTTTATTAGCGCTCTGGAAGTGGCAAGACGTCAACATGTGCGGAACATAACGGCATTATTGATTCGCCTGGCTACCGCACGAGCAATTGACAGACTGCGGCAGAGAAATCGTCAGATTCACCGCCGAGCCGATTTGGATGACTTGGACGCTGTGCCATGCTCAAATCCAGGCCCAGTTCAACAAACACAGGCAAAAGAGTTGGTCGTTCAACTGCGAAATGCGTTGGGTTATCTGCCACCGCAAGAGGCTAAGGTCTTCTGTCTGCGGTACTTAAGCGACATGAGCTATCGCCAGATTGCAAAGGAACTCTGCATTAGCACAAGCGCGGCTGGCGTATTGCTGCACCGCGCTAAAACAAAACTGCGTAAATTCCTCAGAGTAACATAATAGAAAAATGGGGTTGTGATATGAAAGAAAATGATAAGGACATTCTGGCCAAGGCTATAGAAGAGCTGAAAAAAGAACAGATTCCAACCGGCCCATCGGAAGAACTGTTACAAGCTACTACAGCAAAGCTGAATGAGGTAGCCGTGCAGTCCACACAACGGGCCTACCGTAAAATAAGTATTCTCGACTGGTTAACAACTAAAGCACCTTTAAAGCTCCCCATAAAAGTGGCTGCAGCAGCGGTCTTGCTTGTCGCAGCCGGTTACACCATAGGCAGGCTCACAAGGCCTCGCGCAATAGACGTAGATGGACTTTATCATGCGCTCGAGGCTTCACTTGCCACCTCTCTCGAGCCCGCTATCCATCAAAGGCTGCTGGAGGATATGAATCGGCGCTGGCAGCTGACCCTTGCTGGAACCTATACTCGATTAAAAGATGGCCTTAGTAACCAATACAGGCAAGAACTCGAAGACCTCGCACTTCAAATTCTGGCCACTTCAAGCACCGCTACAAACGAGCGTCTTGAAGAACTCATTGACGCAATCAATACAGCCCAAGTTCATGATAGAAAATGGGTCACCGCGGCACTCGAACAGATAGAATTGAACCGAATTCGGGACAACGCTCAGTTAAGCAACGCCCTGGTGACCTTTGCCGTCCAAACCGAAGACGAACTACTGCGTACCAAACAGGATGTTGCACACCTACTGTCTTATACCCAACCCGGTGGCAAAGGCGTGGATAAATCTGATAATCTAAACAACTTAAATTAAAGAAGTAAATAGAACCATGTAATCGAAAGAGGCTAAAAATGAAGAGGAACTGCTATATTAAACCAGCCTCGACGCATAACGGCTCCATAAGAACTGATTTACCCCTGACAGTGACCGGAAAGGAAGGCAAGAAAAAACTTATGGAAACTATAAGTCCAGGTCAACTTCTCTGTGTTGGTAAGGTATACCTGAAAACACATGCTAGTTTAATACGAATAAAATAATTCCAAAAATAAAAAAACATAATGAAAGGAGCAAAAAATGAAATCTTTAGTCCGAACAATTACTGTATTTGTCATTGTTAATCTGATAACAGCAGGTTTTGCATTAGCTCAGCCAGCTCCTGAACCTACACTTCCAGAACCAGCGCACGTTGAGGCATTTCAAACCATGGAGAAGGAGGTGCAATTTGAAGTTGCACGAGAGCAGCTGGAAGCCACTAAGGGCGCACAAGAAAAAGCGATGGCTAAACTGAATAAAAATCTTTCTAAGTTTCACCTTAATCTCGGAATGACATTACCACACAGCGGTACATATACAGTCCTCGTGATTCCAACTTCAGAAGTAAACGCGGAAGAACTTGTTACAATAGTAGAAGATATGACTATCATGTCGCGCATTATCGACAGACAATTAGGTACGGTAGAAACCAGACAAATGATGTTCTATGGAGATTTCTTAGGGCATAACAATAGAATGGCTCAAGCCATGTACCTACAGAGCTATGGTGCGCTGTTTTTAAATAAAGTGGACTTTCCACTCTCACCTATGCCTACGGTGCAGGAAGAAGAAGAGGAAACTACAAAAGAAGATATTGACCCTGTTTGGGACCAGATGAAACAGGAAATTTATGAGCCGCAAGAGGAGCGAAGACGCGGACCGGAACGCGAAGAAGAAAAATATGACGCCGAGAAGGTGGAAAACCTCAAAACAAATCTTATTAAAGCACTAAAACACGCGACAAACATCCGAAGCCTGAAGCCGGATGAGTCAGTAGTTATTACGGTCACTGGAAGCGGTGATTCTCCCAACACCAATATCACAGGAGTTACAATTCCTGGAACCGGGCAAGTCCTTGTTCAGGAAAAAAATGCAAAATCAATTAGCATTGTTACACCAACTTTGCCGACGGGCTACGGCTTCTCATCGCCCACGGTTCTTATTATTCGCTCGAAAAAGTCCGACATAGACGGCTTTGCAAAGGGTAATTTGGATCTTGATAAATTCCGAGAACGGGTACAGATTTTCACCTGCCCCTAATTTGGCGACTTTATATCTGGTATATCTTCCCCTTCTCCCACGATGGAAAGAAGGAGTAGCTCCCATAGGAGACTTTGACATATTCTACAAATTAACGTTTAGCCCCCCAATAAAATTGGGGGGCTCGCTTTTTAAATATCGAGGTTCTGAACCTCGAGTGCGTGGTCACGGATGAAGTTTCTCCGCTTCTCAACGTCATCGCCCATCAATATACTGAACAGACGGTCTGCCTCGCCGGCATCGTCGACACGGACACTCAACAGAGTCCTCGTAGTAGGATTCATTGTTGTCTCCCACAACTGCTCGGCATTCATCTCGCCCAGGCCTTTGAAGCGTTTTAACTCGACTCCTTTACCGCCAATCTGCCTAATCGCGGAGCATACACCTGCAAGGTTGGCTAATTCATAGCTATCAGCACCGTTAATTAACTGGAATTTAGTTGGTAGAGATTCGCCCGAGACAGATTTCTCAGGCTCCAAAAGAAAATCATTTAGATCCAGCTTAAACTCAGTCTTTAGCTTTTGGTCTATCTGATTGATGCGGGTCACTTCGTGAAGCTCCTCGGCTGTTACTCCATCTTCATTATCTCTTCCGAGCTTATTGAGCCGCTTCTCATAGTCAGCTACATTATAGAAAACCTCCTCCGAAGTTTGTCCCTTAATGCGGATCATAAAGCACGGCAATCCACCCCTGGTCTGATCGTAATAAGCTTTAACAAACTCCGTAAATTTAATTCCCCGCCTGGCGAGCACAGCGATAATACGTTCCATATCAGCCAAAGCTTTCACGAGGTGTGCAAGCTGTTTGCCCACAACCTTTCGCCCTTTCCCGGAGTCGCTTTTTTCCAAGCTATGTTTTGGTTTTTTGCGTGTTGCGTGTGTATCGCTAATAATGAGCTCAGCTCCTTCCAAGCCACTATCAATCATGCGCTTACGCATCTGGCTCTCACTCAGGATGTACTGACTCTTCTTCTGGCCCTTGACTCTAATCTCATAAAGGGGCGGCTGAGCGATATAGATCATGCGCTGGTCAAATAACTGCTGCATCTGCCTGAAAAAGAACGTTAGAAGTAAACTGCGAATATGAGCACCGTCCACATCTGCGTCCGTCATCAATATTACTTTTCCGTACCGACACTTTTCCACATCAAACTCATCTACCCCGATGCCTGTGCCTAAAGCGCTTATCATGGTACGTATCTCGTCATGTGTGAGCATTTTTTCCAAACGAGCCTTTTCAACATTCAGGATTTTGCCCTTCAAAGGCAAAATTGCTTGTATATTTCGATCACGACCAGCCTTTGCTGAACCTCCTGCTGAGTCACCTTCAACTATGAAAATCTCCGTAGCTGTTTTTTCTTTGCTGGCGCAATCCCATAGTTTGCCCGGAAGATTTGCACCACTGAGAGCTCCCTTACGCCTGGTCAACTCCCTTGCCTTTCGCGCCGCTTCTCTGGCCGCGGCGGCTTGAATAGCCTTGTTCAATATACGCTTGGCTTCAGACGGGTGCTCCTCCAAATAGTGTCCGAGCTGCTCGTTAACTGTCGTCTCAACAAAGCTGCCAACCTCAGGATTCGTTAGTCTCACCTTTGTCTGTGCCTCAAAATGGGGGTCTGAAAGCTTTACCGCCACAACTGTTGTCAGTCCTTCACGCAAATCCTCGCCAGTTGTTGTCTGTCCCTCCTTGAGCAAATTATTACTCTTAGCATAATAGTTCATAGTGCGAGTTAAAGCTGTCTTAAATCCAGAGAGGTGTGTGCCCCCATCAATATTTCGTATATTGTTTGCAAAAACCAGCACGTTCTCGGTATAGCCATCATTATACTGCATGGCTACCTCACAACTCAGCATCGACTCACTATCCTCTCTGGCCAAGTATATGACATCCTTATGGACTGTTTCCTTGCCTTCATTTAGATGCTCAACAAAAGCCTTAAGGCCTGTTTCAAACTTAAAAACTTCAGTCTTGTTGTTTCGATCGTCACGAAATTTAATTTTAAGTCCAGCATTTAGGTACGCAAGTTCACGAATTCGTTTTAGCAGTGTGTCATAGTCAAACTCAGTGTCGCCAAATATTTCTTCATCCGGCATGAAAGATATCTTTGCGCCTCGCTTTGTAGTTTGCCCAATCATCTTAACACCACCCTTGACAGCTTTGCCCCGTTCACAATCCAGATGATAGTGCTTGCCGTCGCGATAGACATCTGCTTCCAGCCATTCACTTAAAGCGTTCACAACACTCACACCAACACCATGCAGGCCCCCGGCAACCTTGTAGCTGTCAGAATCGAACTTGCCACCCGAATGCAAGGTGGTAAGCACAACCTGCAAGGCGCTTACCTTGGCCTCTTTGTGAATTTCAACGGGTATGCCCCTGCCGTTATCCTCCACCGTACAACTTTCATCGGCATGGATGCTAACGCTTATATTATCACAGAAACCGGCCATTGCCTCATCGATGGAGTTATCCAAGACTTCATATGCCAAATGGTGCAAGCCGCCAACTCCACGATCACCTATGTACATATCCGGCCGCTTGCGAACTGCGTCAATGCCGCCAAGTATCTTAATTTTGCTTGCGTCGTATTTGTGGGTTTTCATAGGGTTTTACTATTTATAGTCTCCGTAGATGTCTTTGTTTTTTCTGTTGGTTTATATCTTCGGAAACTATCCACTGTCCGCTGTAAAATTTCTGTCGGGGCAGTGAATGGTGAGCCTAATCTCTGTTAGCTTTGCGTTTGGACAAAGCCTTTGTAATTGCTCCAGAATCTCAGCGCAGCGCAGCTGTAACTCGTACTTATAAGAAGCGGAATCGACTACTACAGTTAATCGACCGCGATAGATATCGGCAATCCTTGAATGATCTCGGAGATACGCAGGCAAAGTACTGGTCCATACACACTTAATAGCCTCAAAAACCTTCTGCCTCGGCAAGATATACTTTTCTACATACCCCTTTACATTATCGCTTAATCTTACTGAAGGCTCAGGCTGATAATTTTTATTGGAAAACATCTGTAAAACCAATCTGTTACTATAATGACTATATACTTGTGAACTTTTATTATCCTACCACTCAACCAAGATTGATTGGCATTAAAACATATATGAAATCCGAACCGCTTTTTAATAATCCCGGTCTATCTGAAGAACCCAATTCCATCTCAAACTGTGAGGTCTTGATAACCTTCAAAGCATCAATTAAAAACTGTGGATTAAAACCTATTTCAACGGGTTCGCCTTTATAATCGATACTCATAGTTATAAAAGCATCCCCCGTCTCAGGAGCCCTGCCTGAAAAAATAAGACTGTCTTTGCTGACTGCTAACTTTATGCCGCGGGACTCTTCGCTAGTCAACAAAGCTGCTCTGCGAACCGCGCTTAGAACGGCTTCAGTCGAAAGAATCAGCTTCTTATCATAATCACTCGGAATGATGTCATCATATTTAGGAAAATGACCCTCTGCAAGGTTTGAACTTATGACTACGTTATCAGCCCGTAGTAGAATCTGTCTATCAAGAAGCTTGACAGTAACCGTATCTTTCTTCTTGTTGTCGGTGCCAAGTTTTTCAATCAAGGCCATTGTTTTGGCCGGCACTATTACTTTATTTTCAGTAACACTTTTGTCGGGCGCCGAAGCAAGATTAATCCTACACTTTGCAAGCCGACGGCCATCTGTAGCAACCAATATAGCTTTTTTGCCTTTGATCTCCCAAAGCACCCCGTTTATAGCGTACCTGCTACTTTCCTTTGCTGTCGCAAAAAGACTTTGTCCAATACCAGATTGTAGCTCTACTAAATTAATTTCCAGGTCTGACTTTTCTTCAAAAACGGGAACTGTTGGGTATTGTTTAACATCTTGAGCATAAATTGTAAACTTGCTGTCGGATCCTTTTATTTCACACAAATTATCTTTGGCCTCTAAAGCTAACACGTCATCCTTGCTTTCACGAACTATAGCAGCTAATCGGTCCGCTTGTATAAGCACTTCTCCAGGCTGGTGTACTTGAATTTCAGATAGCACGTAGTTAATTCCTACCTCCAAGTCCGTAGCGCAGATACGAAGATGGTGTTCTTCTGCGTTTAGCTTAATACAACGTAATATTGGTTTGGGAGTTCGACTTGGGACAACTGAGGTCAGTAACCCCAAAGCCTCCGCAAGGGCCGTTCTGTTAATTTCTATTTTCATAGTAACCCTTTACTTGAAAAAGATTAAAATAAATACTTATAGTACCCAAGAAAAATGCGCCCGTAGTCTACACCAAGAAAAGAATATACTCAATTTTTTTCCTTAAAAACCACAGGGGAATTTCAGTATATTTTTGCTTGGGAAAGGTTGGGTAAGAGAATTCCCCACCACAATTGGAAGGTTTGTTATTGTATTACTAATAAAAGGTATCTTAGTATTATATATCATATAACTTGTGATATTGTGGTATTAAATCAGCGAGCATCTACTAAGAGATTGATACTAAAAAGGTTATGTTCGTATATATACCTGATCCCACTGTTGAAAAGATGTTTTATTAAATGATAGTTTAAGGGATACAACTAACAACCAGGATTAAACCATGCTAATATAAGAGGTCTATGTGTTTAATTGTATTGCTTTTTTAACAGCTTTCCCAGATTTTGTTTTTGATTTTAATTTATCTTTTTATTGTCTGGTCCTGAGCCTGTATAACCAAGCTCCTCCTACGATGGAGACAAAGCGCTTGTAGAATCATCTTGATACGAGATAATACTGAACGAATATGGGAACGACCCTAACGCCGGCAACTATAGAAAATAATCAAGACCTCTTTGTTGGCCTTGATGTCGGCAGTAGTTTCGTTCACTACGCAGTGCTCAGTCAAGAACGGTCGATAGAGTACTCCCCTAAACCACTAATGCATTTTGCCAATCCAATCGGCGTTATACGCGAGGTTTGGCGTGACATAACAGACAAGTTCAACAACAAGGATATAAGAGGTGTGGTCTTCACGGGCGGCAGCGCAGAAGTCTTCAGGCGAGCACTGCCGGGGGCAGTTTACATCTACGACAGCGTTGCCATTCCACAAGGGGCAGAGATCATATCGCCGAATGCTCAATACATTTTCCATATAGGAGCAAAGGATTCGTATTTCTTCAATCTGCGCATGGTGAAAGGCAAAACCATTATTCAAGACTGGAGAACTGGTACGAAATGTGGTGGTGGCTCCGGTACATTGCTCGAGAAACAGTGCAGGCGACTTTTTCAAGGCGAAATTCCAGAGGAAAGACTTGAAAATACTGCTTCAGCCCAAAACATCATGGAGAAAGAGCGCGTAATTACTCAGAATAGGCAGAAAATTCAAAAAAGGCTCGAAGAAATGTTTCACAGAGCTAATGTGCAAGCGAAAAAATCTGTGGAAGCGAGCGAATTTTTAGCAAGATGCGGCGTTGTTATTCAATCAGACCTGATCCATAAGCAAAACGAAGGGGCTACAAGGCAAGATAATTTGGCGGGCCTATTTAGGACAGTGGCAAGAAATTATAAGATAGACGTGCTTGGGGCCCAACAGTTTATAGCATCAGAAAAACCACTTCAAGCGATTGTAACAGGTGGCGTTTTTACAAATGATCTTATTAAGGATAATTTGTCACAACTTCTTGGTATTCAAATCGGAAGACCCGATCACTATTTCAACATCGCAGCGATAGGTGCCGCGGCAAAAGCCATAGAGCAAGATGTCAGTTTTATTTTGGACCCCTACAAACTTGATAAGGTTACAGAGTATGGCCGGGAGAAAAGAAAATATGCCCCACCCCTTTCTTTATCCCTTGAGAAGGTTAACGACAAAAGCGAACAACTTCATGAAGACATACCACTAAAAACAGAGGTTGTAATTGGAATTGATGGAGGAAGCACTACAACTAAAGGAGCATTAGTTGAACTGGAGACAGGAAAGCTTTTAGATAAGCTCTACATCAAAGCACACGGTAATCCTGAGCAATCGCTGAAGCGCGTCTTAGAATATCTTTGCAGGCACAAGGATACGGTCATTGTCAGGGGAGTCGGGTCCACCGGTTCTGCAAGGAAGCTATACGAAAAGCTACTGATTAGTAAGAAAAAGATAGAGCAATTGAAGGAGCGAGGGATAGAGGTCACCGACCGTATCACCGATGAGATAACTTGTCATGCTCTCGGCGCTAAATTCTACAATTCCCAGATTGATACGATTTTTGAAATCGGTGGCCAGGACATGAAGTTTACAAGCTTTGCGAAAGACGGAACGGTTAAGCAAGCGAAGATGAACTATAGCTGTCAGGCAGGTTCTGGTCAGACTCTTGAGAATATGGCTGATGTCATAAATCTCAATGTGGAGGATTCTCTGCAGGAAGCAGCACTCGCAGCCAAAAGGGTTCCTATTATTGACGCAACATGCGGCGTATTCATGGAGATGGATGAGAATAGGCTAATCGCAGAGGGTTTCAGTAAAGAGGAGATTGCTGCTGCAATAGTGAGAGGAACTGCTGCCAGCTATTACTATAAATTTGTCGGCGGATCTCAATACGTCGGCCAGAAATGTTCTGCGCAGGGAGGACCGCCATTGGGAAAAGCTTTTTTAGCTGCTTTGGCGCAGGTCACCGGCAAGCAGATTGAAGCTTACCCCCATAGAGAAATGTTCGGCGCATGGGGCCAGGCCCTGGACATCATCGAGAATATCAAGCGGGCTAAGCAGCAGGGCAAAAAATACGGGTCAGCCTTTAGAGGCTGGGACTTGATCGATATGCCTTTTGTGAAGAAAAAGGTTTTATGCCGAGAATTGTTCGGGTCCGAATCATGTGGCGTCAGGGACTGCGAGCTTGAGGTTTTTCAGATTGAGGATGACCAGATAATCACAGGCGGCTTCTGTCCAAGAGGAAACTCAGAGGTTGTGAAAAAGGCAAAAGTAAATTATGTCGAAAAGTACCATAAAATATATGAAAAACATTTTAAAAGGCAGGGATGTCTGCTTCATGAAGTTGGCTCAGCGAACATAGATGGTCCCACGATTGGAATAAAGAGAAGCACTGCTACGCTGGGCGAAAAAGGGATATGGAGTGCTGCTATGTTTAGGACCCTCGGCTTTTATCCTGTTGTCTCGCCGAGGAGCAACAAGGATATAGCGAAAATCGGGGTGGACAAATCGCGGACAGAGTTTTGCATTGCAAGGAAATTAGCAACAGGACACGCATTAGTATTAAATGAAAATCCATATATTGAATACTTGTTTAATCCAAGTTTTATCGAGCAACGAAAGAAATCGCCGCCGGACTTAAAATACTGCATATACACTGAGTCAGAAGGTTATATTCTTAATGACGTTCTTTCTCTCGACAAGCGCAGTCAGATAAATCCCGCTTTACATTTTGGCGACAAGCCGCTTATTGTCCGGGCGCTGAGGCAGGAATTTGAGAGGATAGGTTTCAGGTTCACAGATAAGAAGGTAAAAGCCGCCATCAAATACGCTGAGCAAGCTGAAAGCAACTTTACAGGCGAACTGTATAAAGAAGGGGATAGATTCTTGTCGCAAGTTGAAAAAGAAGGCAAAAGAGCCTATGTCGGCATTGGAAGAGATTATGTTTTACTTGACCCGGAAGCCAGTTCAAATTCCGGCGCAATGTTTTCTCAGACAAGAGGACTGGATTACATACCGCAGGTTTTTTTAGAGCACAAATTTAAGGATATTTGCCTTGATGGTATTGTCGAGAACGAATTCTGGGTTCAGAGCGTAAAGATTCTCAAGGCCAATCTGTTTGTAGCTGACCACCCGAATCTTTTTGCGATACGAATGATGAATTTTGCCTGCGGGCCGGACAGCCTGAAAATCTATCAGGAGGAAAATATACAGCGGGCGGCTCATAAGCCGACACTCGTTCTTCTTACTGATGCGCAAACGAACAACGCGCCATTTGTCACCCGAACAGAAGCTCACGAAAGAGTAGTCAACCAGAGCAAGCCCATTAAGCTACAGAGAAACAAACTCAGAGTGTGTTGCCCTGACAGCTTTGATAGTAGGACTTGGCTGATTCCCTATATGGGCAATGCCAGTTATGTTGGCGCCGCAGGCCTTAGGCATCTTGGAATAGACAGTATGGTGCTGCCCACTAACACACAGGTTGGTTATGAAATAGCACGTAAGCACATCTACACAGAGGTCTGCCAACCGCTAAAGGGCGTAGTCGGCGATGCGCTTGGTTTTCTCCAGGAGCAGATCAAAAGCCATAGCAAAGAGTATGTTGAAGATAAATATCTCGTAATGTTGCCTACAACCAGTGGTCCATGTCGGTTCGGCAAATATACAGAGTTAGTCAGACACTTTATGGATCGGGAAGGGCTGGAGAGGGTCCCTGTTATGGGGCCATCGGCTGAGTCTGATTATCTGGATATACCATTTCCAAACAGCCATGGTCTTTCAGACAAAATACGTTTGCAAAAAGTCTTATTCAAAGGAATCAAAGCAGCAGATATGCTGGAGGATGCTTTCCTGCGATTTCGTCCGTATGCCGAGGATAAGAACAAGATTGATCGATTGAAAAGCCAAAGGCTTGAAGAATTAACAAGAATTATTGAACAAGGTGCAAAGATTAGCGCATTGGTCAAATGGGGCAAAGAAACAGCTTCTCTGTTCAAAGCCTGTGCCGGGCAAAATATTCAAAGATTCCCTCTCGTACTTTATATAGGCGAGATATATATGAGGCAGCATGATCCGTATACTAATTACGTTATAAGGCAGTTGGAAGAAACTGGCTTAGAAATAATCAGGGATCCAATAACTGATTGGCTTGACTATGTAAACAAGGTCAATCAGCGCAATTCTAAGAGGGATATATGGTTGGGAATGAGCGATCTCAACCTTGGCCGGACACTGAGGCAGGTAAGCAAATATGGCAAGTCTCTTATCAAGGGAAGGTACATGTCTTATGTGGAAGAAAGAATTGCTGAGCCATTCCACGAAGTGCTTATCGGCAGACATGTGCTGCCCAAGCCAATGGAAATGATACAAACTTTGGAAGCAGAGCATGAATATCACGGCAGCATTGAGGGAGAGTCGCCATTGAGCACCGGTATCGCATATTACTTTATGAACGAGTTGATGCAACCCAAGGCTGATGCTTATATTTCGGGAATTTTCCATGTAGGACCGTTTACGTGCATGCAGGAAGGTGTTGCGACGGCGAAGATAGAGGCAATGGCAAGCGAGCTGAGGAAAAGAAAACCGGACCTCGTTTTTCCGATCATTCATGCGTTTTTTGGCGATTCGCCTAGCGCAAACCTTGATTCTGAGATCGCTGTCTTCCGTGAGCAGTGCTATCAAAAAAGAGATATGCTGATGCTGGCCCCTGCGTCTCCCGACGCAAGTCGGGGCAGCGGGCAGAAATATGGGCACCGAAATTCGGATAAAAATCAATGGCTAAGCCATCATATAACAAAAGCTAAAATACAAGAATACGGAGCAAAACCCAAAAGCAGATACACAGCACAGATTAGATCAACTGACTCTGAGTGATCAATGGCTAAGCCATTAAATTTAAAATTCCACCTTCGGTACCTCTGTCTTTGCCTGCTCGGTAGCCTCAAAATATTCGACCAGCTTGACTTTCGCCCGCCTGCAAAAGAACGAGCCGAAGAATTCTCTGGCGTATGAATTTAGTAGCTTTGCTGCCTCGTTGTATCTTGTGCGGCCAACAGCTATACGATTCTCCGTGCCTTCGAGCTGGTCCTGAAGTGCTAGGAAGTTCTGATTAGCTTTTAGGTCAGGATACGCCTCCTGCAACATCAAAAGCCGCGACAGAAAACCGCCAAGCTCATTAGAGGCCTCAATCTGACCTGCTCTACTGTCGGCCTGAAAGTATTTCTCCCTTGATTTTGCGATATTCTCGAAAAGTTCCTTTTCATGTTCGGCATAGCCTTTTACGGTCTCGATGAGATTTGGTACCAAGTCGAGCCGGCGTTGCAGTTGCGCATCAACATTGGCCCATGCGTCATTTACTGCCTCGTCAAGGCGGATGGCTTTGTTATAGCCGTTGATATACCAGCCAAATATCGCCAGCCCGAGCAGTAAGATAACCGCCAGCACGACGATAAAGATCACAGCTATTGTGGTCGATGCTCTTCCGTAATTTCGCATGTTGCTATCCTTAAATTTAGTTCCCTTTGAACCCCTTGATAAAATCTTCCGCCTGCTGCGGAAACCCCCAAATAAATTTGGGGGCTAAACAAACTTTATGTTGTTTTTACCAGCTTCCGCTGGCGCCTCCGCCACCGAAGCCGCCGCCCATTCCTCCGCCAAATCCGCCGAACCCACCGCCGAAGCTGCCGCCACCGTATGAGCCGCTTCGTCCATAGCCACCGTGACCGCCGAAGCCACCGAGCATAAAAGGCAGAAAGAACCACCATCCGAGACCTCGTCCCAGTCCGCCAAATAGCAGAAACATAAATAATAGAAGCGGCAGAAAACTGCAACAGGGTAGACCTCGTCGATTGAACGGTCGGCTCCTGCGTTCAATGGGCGGTTCGATTCGCGGTGACGCGCTCAAAGCGACTCCACTTTCTGTTGCAATCTTCTGGATGATCCGCAGATTGGCTTGATAGATGCCCTGGCTGTAGTCGCCTTTTTTCAAATACGGCACAAGAACATCTCTTCCGATTCTGCCGCAGTAGTTGTCCGTGACGAAGCCCTCAAGTCCATAACCGACTTCGAAGCGATACTTTCTGTCTTGGGCCGACAATGCGAAGAGAAAACCATTATCTTTATCCTTTTGGCCAAGCTTCCATTTCTCAGCCAGAGCCATTGAGAATTGTTCGATTGGCACGCCGCCAGTCGTCTGGATCGTTAGAATGATATATTGGGCACCAGTTTTCTGCTCCAGTTCCTTTAGAATTGCATTGAGTGACTGCTCGTCGGAACTATCTATCACATCGGCGTAGTCTTCGACGTAATGGCTTGGCATTGGCAAGCCTGTCCCGAGCGTAGTCGAGGGATCAGCCTGGCTATAGCCAACAGTCGTTATGGCCAATATGCTTAAAAGCGCTACTGGAAGGGGACTAAGAATCTGTCGCATTGTCAAACCTCAAGTTTGTCAACGGTATCGGCCAATTGTTCAATCGTCGTGTAAAGTGCTTCGAAGATATTTTGTATTTCAGTTTGGCTGACGCAAGCTCTTTTATATCGCCATTCGTCAATTCTCATCACAGTGGCCAAATTGGCCGAGAACTCCGCAGCGGCCCTGGCAAAGGTTGCTGCTGAGGTATTTGGTCGGTCAACGTTTTTTAGCCACAGCATCGCACGCAAAAGCGGCGCCATAGTCTTGGCTGTTGAGATCAGGATGTCCCGGACGAGCTTTCTGTTTGCCGCTGCTGCGATATAGCCTTGCCTTAGCCTGATGAGTGTCGCCTTTAGCTCCCGTTCGCATTGAAGCCTGACGTCTTTCTTATCAAAGCTCAGTGAAAAGAAGGGATCGTTGCCTAAAATTGTCTTATGTGTAAGTTGAAAGTCGAGAAATTCTACCCCGAAAACATCCAGCGACCTCTCGATATAGGATTCCGTCATAAGAAGGGGAGGCGAGATTTTCTTCTTGCTCATGGGCTTGGCCAGGGAAGCGATAGCGTTCAGCGCGGCTGAAGTTCGTTTACCCAGTACAAGGACGGTATTGATGTCACTTCGGCCGGTTTTGAAATCCTTGGTCAAGCTGCTACCTACTACGGTCAGACTCATTAAGTTGTCCGCCAGAGGGCCTGCGAGTTTCTCGGTGAAAAGTCTTAAGGGTTCGCGAATTTCCGCCGGTACGAGATTCAATTGCAGTGAGTTTTTATTTTCAGACATAGCGATTCACCTTTTCACTTTTTTAGACTGGTCTGGAAATTTATGGTAGTCTACAGCATTTATCTGACCCATACAACCGTCATATCAATTCGCCAGCTCAAGTCCAAATTGACAGTCATGTACCACCGCCTAAACGGACTAGAGAGCCGGTCTTTGGTCTATTATCAGGCTAAAAAAGGGGCTTTTTGAGCCTTGGCACGCAATCGATGTTGCCGACAAAGACGACGCCATCGTAGTACGGGCTGAAGTTACCGGCTGTAAGGCCGAAGACATCGACATTTCCGTTTATAGCAACACACTGACCATCAGCGGCGAAAAGAAAGAGTCCAAGGAAGAAAAGGACAAAGGCTATTACCATATTGAAAGCACCTATAAAGCTACGGCTTCGGCCTTCTGGCTACGGCTTGACGCTTCGCCAAGACGAGTCGCCGAGACGAGTGGAAGCTTCCGCCGTGAGATAACTATGCCTTCCGCCGTGGACGAGGATAAAATCGACGCCGTGTGTAAGGATGGTGTGTTGTCGATAACGCTGCCAAAAGCCGAGAAAACAAAGGCCGTTAAGGTCAAGGTAAAAGGATAAGGATCCATTGCTGTCAGGATGCATAACTTGTGCCACCCGGCGGTTATCAGCTAACTGGGTGGCACGTTGTTTTTATGGGTAGCCAAGCAAATTTGGGGGATTTGAACCTGCGAAAAACTCTAACCTGTGGGTGTACCCTCAAACCCTTGAGTTTGTATACTATAATGAGCAACGAATCTTTTTATCGGCTCGTCCTATAAAAAGATAAAGTTTTTCAGACATTTTTGCCGAAAAGTAATAAGTACGGTTTTGTTGCATATCAACATTGAAAATGCGATTTTTTGCATTTTCTTGCGGAGATATTCCGCTTGGAATTCGTCGTAAAATGGGGATTCGTAGCTGGAGAATAACAATGAGAACGATTGCTATCGTCAATCAAAAAGGAGGTTGTGGTAAGACTACTGTATCGATAAACCTGGCAAGTGCATTAGCTGGAGAGGGCAAGAGGGTACTGCTGGTTGATATGGATCCGCAGTCGCATTGCGCCGTTGGACTCGCTGTGCCGGAGGAGCAGATTGAACAGAGTATCTATGATGTTCTGATAAGCAAGAGCAGAAACGAGCCAATAAGACTTACAGAGATACTTTGGCAGATAAGTGATAAGTTGGAGCTAGCTCCAGCTAGTATAGACCTGTCCGCCTTCGAGCAGCAAATGACGGGCATCGCTGATCGCGAGAGCTGTCTGAAGAATGTGATGGACGAGGTGAAAGACGAGTATGACTACGCGGTGATAGATTGTCCACCGGCGGTAGGTTTGTTGACCTTCAATGCACTAAGGGCGGCTACCGATGTGATTGTACCTGTGGAGACAGGCTATTTTGCCCTGCACGGGCTTAGCAAACAGCTCGAGACGCTCAGTATTCTCTGCAAACGGTGCAAGCAGCAGGTGGACGTCAGAGTCATGGCCAGCATGTATGATATAAGGACAAAGATGGCCAGAGAAATCCTGGCGGAATTGCGGAACCACTTTGCGGACAGGATGTTCGATACGATCGTGAATTTCAATACTAAAATAAAGGAGGCGGCAAGTTTTGGTCAGCCCATCAATGAATACGATTCTGCCAGCAAAGGGAATAAGGATTTCAACGCTTTGGCTATGGAGGTTGTTGGAGCTGAAGCTACTCAGCAGAGCCGACAGATAGTTAACTCTTTGGCTGATCAAATCGAGACTATTGGCTCCACGGCCAACGAGCTACTGCAAGCAACAAAACCTCAAGTCAGGGCTCCACAGCCTGCGAAAACAGAGATACGAACCACCGAAAGACCAAAGCTGTTTGATACCAATGCTAGGCTTTCTGACTACTACGGTGCCAGCCAGATGGACGATGCGCTCGTGTTCGTCACACTCTACCCACGTGCTAAGAGTGTGCAGATCGCCGGAGACTTCAATAATTGGCAGCCAGTGAAGAGCCCTATGGAGAAAGTCGGTGACAGTGGTGTCTGGCAAACGGAAATGAGGCTACCTGAGGGCCGATACCGCTACCGATTAGTTGTTGACGGCCAGTGGCAGCAGGATCCATACAACGAACATACAGAAGTAAATCAGTTTGGTGAATTCAACTCTGTAGTTGATGTGAAATAACGATTCTCTCACCAGCGATAGTCTTTTTCACATGCAGGTTGTACGCCTTGTATGGTCTGCGAGCATCTGCGGCATTCGTGAAGAAGCAGGCAAACCGTTAGACTTTTTCCCACTACATGTCTGTTTGTGCGGGCAAGTTTAATCCATGAAATTTTACGAACCTAAATGCTGGCATGGACTGTACCTTCTATAAAGATTGCTGCAAATAAGCGTTTATTTTCCCCATTTGCTTCCCTAATTCTGACAATCATACCCAGGGTGATAAATAACCAAACCTTCCGGTATTACCTGAGCTGAAAGTCAGAGCAGAAAAGTAAAGAGCTCTGTTAAATGAGGAGTTCAGTAGAATTAAGGGATTGAAAGAGAGGTGGATAATGAGAAGCTGCGCGGTGTGGGGAGTAAAAAGAGTGATTAAAGGAAAGCACAATGGTAATTTTGGCAAAAATTTCTTAGGTTTATCATGCTTTTGTAATAACCTTAGTATATTGAACTTATGCGTTTGTTAGCAAAATGTGACCAAAGAAATTGAAAAGTCCTATAAGATTTTACTTGACGAGAGCAAGAGACGCTGTTGAAATAGCAGAAAATGTCCAGCTTGGTAATGCCAAGTGGACCGGAAGGAGCGATAACAATCGGCAAGGAGGTAATGAATGGGGTAGAGTGAGGAGGGAAAACCTTTCCATGATATTAATGGTATTATTGTATTAAGAACTGACCCGGAAGGAGGGTTTGCAAGGATGTATACCAATACAAGGACGGCAAGTGCCTGTGAAAAAGGAATTTTAGCTGATCAAGATAAGACAAGCAGGATTCTGGAAAAA